>Ga0180433_10001285_pt1 | contig 42142 bp, 32 predicted proteins | sample SS_ome_8_FD_132980 | JGI IMG/M metagenome (GOLD analysis project Ga0180433, IMG submission 132980) | Hypersaline lake sediment archaeal communities from the Salton Sea, California, USA - SS_1_D_1 metaG | ecosystem: Environmental > Aquatic > Non-marine Saline and Alkaline > Hypersaline >...
CGGTTAAAATGGTGCGGGGGATTAGTCGTTTGTGTTTAGTGAATAGTCGTTAGTTAGAACCCACGGCGAAGCCATTTTTTTATGGATTCCGCATCCCTTCGGTTTCACTCAGGATAAACAAGTGCGGAATGACAAGTGGTAACCACGGGCAAATCAAGGGTGGAAATATGAACCCCCTGCGGTGCAGGGGTGGGTAAAACAACAGAAAAGAACCCCCAGGCAGGCGTGGGGGCTAAACAATTTTTTTGTTTACTTATTCGATGACGTGGATGTTTTTCTTTTTGCACATATCCTTGAGGACTTTCGGCCAAACGGCGGTGGTGGCGCGGCTAATATTGGCCGGTTACTCTTTCTTCTTTTTCGATTTTGGCTCAGGCTTCGATTTCTTAGACTCAGACTCAACATCGGTCGGCTCAATTACGGTTTCGTCGAGGTCGCTATAAATGTCCTCCAGAGCGACATTGTCCATCTTATTGCGTAAAAGTGAGTAGATTATAGTATTGGCGGAAAAGTAAAAACTCACTACAAAGGAAATCACCAGTCCGACAATTACTAAAAGCAGCAGCCAAATCAAGAAAGCAGCGACTGATTGTGTCCAGTGGGTCACTGCTAAATCTGATGAGCCGAGTAAACTGACAAAGCTCGGCTCCGGCCAGAGCACAGTAAGTGTGTCGGCGTTTTTGCCGCCGTTGCCAAACTGCAAAAATCTGTATGTCACCAGGAGTAATATAAAAGCAAAAAATCGAACGAATGTGTAACAGATTGCCCCATAAACGGCGGCAACGGCTGTATAGAAGCCCATTCGCCAGGGTCTGTTATACACATAGCTTAAGGAACGGCTGATTGCATCGAGACAGTCCGAACCGTCATAAGCGATTGCCGGGAACATCAGATTAAATCCTGCGGCCGCTCCAATCAAAAGCCCTGTTATCAATATTCCCGCTATCAGTGCTAACAGCATAAAAACACCCATTATCAATTCGCCGATGCCCCAGGGAATCCGGCCTATTAGTCCGAGAAGAGATATGCACAGGCCTGCAACGATAATTATGCCGAGAGGAAACAAAGGTGCGGATATGAGAGAGAGGAATCTTTTTGTGCTGAATCGCAGAGGCCCGAGAAGACCGGGTTTTTCACCCTGGGCGAACTGCAGTGCTGCGATTCTGCATATACTGCCTCCGGCAATACAGAGCACAGGAATCTCTATAAGTAAAAAGATTATGCAGTAAAAAAAGTGGTACCTCAGTGCCCATTCCACCGCCTTAAAATAATCAGCGATGTTTCTGGCTACCCCCGTGAGATTCGAAGCAAATAGTGAACTGACGGCATCTTTGAACCTCGCGGCGCCGAAGTTCAGAAGGGTCGAAAATACACCCTTATTTTGGTCTGTCTCTTCGTAGTTTTCGATGAATGTACCCACATAGTCTGGATTGGTCATATAAATCTGCAGTTCTGTAGTTTCATCCGGTGAGGTAACAACAGTGTTGCTAAAGTCCAGTATCCAGCCGGCCAGGCAGATTACAGCCAGAGCCGAAAAGGCGATTATCCAGCTGGGTGGATGAATGGCGATTCGGAAGGTTTGAAATATTTTCGGGAACAGAAGTTTCTCAAAGAACTGAGATGGTTGTTCTTCACCGTTCATTTTTGCCTCCTTTCAAAAAGGTTACAACTATTCATTGTTTCCAAAAGAACAGACCCAGAGTATATAACTTATTATCGGTCGATTTCAATAGATTTTATAATATTTTTGCGTTCATCAGCTTATTGTTTGTCGGCGTTGGAGGTGTCGGTCGGGCGGGAAATCACCCTGTATTCGGCATCAAACCAAGCACCCAAATCTACAAGTTTGCATCGGCGTGAGCAAAAAGGGAATAATTTCGCTTCTTCGGATTGTTTTTCAGGCGATGCTTTGACGACCTTCCGGCAGATTGGACATCTGTGTTTCATACCAAGATATTATTACACAAACCGACCGTTTCTTTGAAACGGTTCACTTTGAGCGTCGTTCGTCACTTGTGAGTCGGAACTCGGTGGTTGTCCTAAGGACTCCTTAACGGAGAAGCCGACTGCGTAGGTAATTAGTTTGGCTTCTTACCTGTGGCAGAGTTATATGATAAGCAATTAACATAAATATACTCTTTGAGTTTTGTTTTGCTTGCAACCTGCAAACCGAACTTATCCGGTTTCTCCTATCAAATTGGACCAGAATCTTTTTCTGAAGCGAGTTGTTTCTGAGTTGTCCCGCAAGAAACTTTGGAAAACACAGAACCATATCGGATAGCATCCTGGGGGCATACATTCAAGCAACGGGCGCAACTGAAACAATCAGCACCAAATAGTTTATCCGATACTCTGCCTTTAGCTGCTTCTGTCGGGCAGGCTTGGATACACGCCCCACAGTCCGTGCATTTCTCGTGATCTACCTTCACTCTCGTTAAGCTGACCCGTTCTGCAATCCACGAAACAAAACCAAAAGGGCAGATAAGATGACAAAACGGACGGTATACAAAAAACGCTATAGTTAGAGACAGAACAACTGTAACCAGAATCAACCAATGGTCGAAATCAAGATTGAACAGATTAAACGGGTTGAGATAATGGTAGATTACAAACCCCTTTCTTCCACCGATAATGCCGAAGAGAAACAGCAACACAACAAAAAACAATCCCCCTCTTATCGTGTTCGTCAGCCAAAATGGTGTCTTCCACTGCTTTACTTTACGGAGTATTGGAAGGCTGTAGAGCAATTCCTGAAGCGCACCGAACGGGTAGGCCCATCCACAGATGAGCTTGTTTCCGATGATGGCCAGTACAACAAAAAAGACCAGAGCAATTAATTTGCTGATTATAGATGGATACAACCCCACCATGGACTTAAATACTTTAACCGTCCCTTCCATTGGATTCGGGGATTTCCCCAACACGAAACCACATAAAAGCACGGCAGCAAGGAGGCATGTGATATATGGGATTTGCGGATACCACAGTTTGCGTTCGGAGATATTTGCATTATCCGGCCGACCGAAGCGAGTCAGATACACCAAACCAAACAACACGATTGCTACAAATAGGTAATATTTTAGTCCTGTCGAGTGATGGGAAAGGATATGTGTAGTCGCATGATCCAGTTGCTCCTGAGAAATCCCCAATTTGTTAAGAGGTTTTTTCTTCGGCGTGTCCAGTGGTAAGGCAAGTTCACGTGCCAGCCCCTTACCGGTAACATCCAGTTTTGGGGCGATTTCATTTATGCTCATACTAATCGTGAATTGGTTTCTTGCCTGACTGGGCCTGTCAGGTTCATATAATATACCAAGAACGCTAATTAAAAGCACCGTTACTACGCCCGCGATGAACCATATTTTTTGTTGTGTCGATAGTTTGGTCAGATAGGTATAGACCATTGTATTGATTCTTTAATTCTTTTAGAATAGTGTATTGCCCCTATAAAATTGTATATTCTTGGTTGTCTACTCCGCTGAGCTTAATTTCCACTAGCATATCAAACCTGTCTTGCAAAATAAGATTTTCAATTTTTGTGTTGTCCGCGGCCGGTGTTAGTGTGGTTAGTTAAAAAACAGCTTAAATTTTCAAGGTTCTTCTTCTTTGGTCTCTTCGACGAGACCCTGTTCGAGCTTGCGGGCATATTCAACACAATATTTGGCCCAGGGCCTGGCTTTGAGCCGAGCAACAGCTATCGGTTTGTCGGTAGCTATACATATACCATAGGTGCCCTGCTCGATACGCTCCAGTGCCTCGTCAATTTCCCGAAGTAATTTTCTTTCGCTGTCCAATAATCCTAAAGCAAATTCCTGCTCATAGTTATCTGTCCCGATATCCGCCATATGAATCGGCATACTTGAGAGGTCACCGCTTGCATCGAGTCGGGATTTTTTAAGGGCTTCGTTGTGCATTTCAGTTACGTCACCAATAATCTCGTGGCGTTTTTCCAGCAGCATTTGCTTGAAACGTTCAATGTCGGCGGCACTTAAATGTTTTTTCTTTGCCTTGCCTGAGCTTGTTTTTTCACTGGATGCCTTTTTACGTTTTTGTGCCACTTTTACCCTTGCCTTTCTTACACCATCATTTACTACTTAGCCCTTCTTAAGTCGGCTGTAAGGAACAGTATTATAACAAATTATTCTATATTGTGTACAGTACTTATGTTCATCAAAGTTGCAAAATCGAGTGCTAAAAGTATAGCGATGCAATCAAATTATTCAAGATAATTTGCTAATATCGTAAATTTCTACAAAAAAAGATAAAGTGAACCCGGGGGAGGTTATTTCGGTTGCTCACTACTGGGATTTGGAGGAGTTATTTGGCCATCTTTGGCTAATCTGCCTAAAGGCAGGAAGAATTTTTCCCGTCCAACCCTGCCTGTAAATGTCCTGACGCCAAATACCTTTTCAATATGTTTCGTGGAGAAAACCTCCTTCGCTTCTCCGTGATGGTAGTTACTCCGGACCTCAAGAAGCAGAACAACATCTGCATACTGGGCGGCCAGATTAACATCGTGTGTTACAGCCACAATGGTTTTTCCTTTTTCAAGTTGTGCGGCTTTTAACAAATCGTATATGCCAACCTGATGTTTCAAGTCCAGAAAGCTTGTCGGCTCATCCAGAAGCAGGATAGCCGTGTTTTGTGCAAGCGCCCTTGCAATGAAAACTCTTTGTCTTTCACCGCCACTCAGGTTACCGAGCAGCCGGGAAGAAAACTGTGCCGTGTCGGTTGCCTCAAGAGCTTCGTTGACTATTTTTCTGTCGGCCCTGCTTTCAAATCCCATTTGACCGAAATAAGTGGTTCTTGCCATCATTACCGTATCGAATACCGAAAAACCAAACACCGGCACAAATTCCTGTCGTACAACCGCCACTTTTTTGGCAAGGGTTTTTGGGCCGTAGGATTTTATCGGGGAGCCGTCAATCCGAATTGTTCCCGATTTTGATTTTAGCACGGCGCACAGCAGATTGAGCAGTGTACTTTTACCTGCTCCGTTCGGGCCGGCAATTGCCAGGAAAGAGCCGCTCTCGACTTCAAAGCTGAGGTCATCAAGAACCGGGCTTTTGGAATATCCGAAACTCAAATTGCTGACTTCTATAACATTCATTTGCCTAACCAGCCAACCTTGTGTGTGTGTTTAACCAGCAGCACCAGGAAAAAAGGCCCGCCCACAATAGCTGTAACCACACCGACCGGCAACTGCGCGGGGGCAACGATAATGCGTGCCAGCGTATCAGCAGCCACCAGGAATATCGCGCCAACAATTCCGCTAAGCGGAAGCAACTGTCGATGGTCGGGGCCAAATACCAGTCTGACGCCGTGCGGAACAATCAATCCGACGAACCCTATCAGGCCGCTCAAGCTGACAGCAACAGCGGTTATGAAAGCTGCGGCTGCAAAAGCAATCGTCTGGATTGCAGTGACGTTTACCCCCATATTCCTGGCATCGTCCTGGCCGAAACTGATGACATTCAACTGTGGACTAATGTAAAATAATGCCAATATTCCGGCGGCTACAGCACCGGCACTGAGCCAGAGCACAAAAAAATCTTCTTCCGCCATATTGCCCATCAGCCAGAATATCGTTGAATGTACCTGCTCGGATTTTGCCACCGATGTCAGGAACATAATCACCGCCGAAAAGAATGCATTGACTACAACACCTGCCAGCAGCAGTCCTGTTATATGTGATTTGCCGGTCAATCGCCCGATAAACCACACGAGCCAAATTGTCCCCATCGCCCCTGCAAATGCGAAAACTGCTATCGGTGACCGTCCCCAAAATACCCAGTTTAATCCACTGAGCACAGCGATGATTGCCCCTAATCCTGCCCCGCTGGATATGCCAAGTATATATGGGTCAGCAAGAGGGTTGCGCAATATGGCCTGGAAAACGACACCGGCACATGCCAGGGCGGCACCAACTATTACTGCCAGGATAATGCGAGGCAATCTGACGCTGACAAAAATTTCATAATCAGGATTGACCAACTCCTGTGGGCCGGTTGAACCGAATACCTTTCTCAGTGAAACTCTTTCGGTGCCCATCAGAGAGCAAAGGAACATCACTACCACAAGCAGAGTAAGTGCCAATGTGACTGTCACAATCAGTTTTTTTGCTGTCAGTGATTTGTCCATTATTTTTTGTTCTCAAACAACTCAGGCCTTAAACATCGGGCAATGGTTTCTATCCCTTCATACAGTCTCGGCCCAAGGCGTGAGACAGTATCGCCGTCGATAACGTAAATTCTTTCGTTTATTACAGCCGGCGTATTCTTAAATCTGCTCCAGTACCGAAGTGCACCGGCTTGTTGTCCCGATATCTCTTTCTGTCCCATTGCCGCCTCAATTATAACGTCGGCATTACAGGCGTAAACCTGCTCAGAGGCGATTGGCGGATATTTATGCACCGTTGGGGCGATAGCATTTTCACCGCCGGCCAGTTCAATCATCTCGTTAACGAATGTGTCCCTGCCTGCCACTCGTAACGGCTCTCTCTGAACGACATACAGCACCCTGACCTTGCCGCCTGTGCCGGCCAAAGATGAGAGGTTATCCAGTTTTTTTCTGATACTTGAGACAAGTTCGTCTGCCTGTTGCCGGCTGTCGGTTGCAGTCCCGATTTTCTCGACCGCATCAAAAAAATCGCCGACCTTTTCAATATTTACTGTCAGGCATTTATAGCCTATTCGTTTCAGCCGATGGGCAATATTTCTTTGGCGGTCAAATCCGAGCGTAATTACCAAATCCGGTCTGGCAGCTATTACCGCTTCGATATTCGGCTGCCAAAAGGTCCCGAGCTTTGGCTTCTTTGCTGCGGCAGGCGGATAATTGCATTGGAGGGTTACGCCTACGATTTTATCGCCCAGGCCGAGGGCAAAAAGTATTTCTGTAAGACTCGGAGCAGTAGAGACAATTCTGTTGATATTATCCGGTGTGGGTATGTGCGTGCTTTGGTGGTGGCGGGAGTTGAAGATAGCAAATCCTGCGCAGCTCCAGCACAAGGTTATCAGCAGTAACCACCACCATTTATTCATCAGGTTCTCTTAAACTGCTTTTGAAGTTCGGCTATAGAGAATTTTATTGTCGTGGGCCTGCCGTGCGGACAGCGACTCGGCAATTCGAGGATTTCTCTGTCGGCGAGCAACTTTTCTATCTCACTGTCATTTAGCTTTTGCCCGGCTTTGATTGCCGCTTTGCAGGCGGCCATATTCAGGACTTCATCGAGCATTCTTTCATGGTCGGAAGCAGCATTTTTATCTTTGAGCAAATCGATTAAATCCCGCACGAAATCAAGCGGCTCAGCCTTTGCCAGTAGTGTAGGAAATGCCTGGATGGCCATTGTCTGCGGGCCGAATGGGGCAAGCTCGATTCCTAATTTTTCAATCAATTCGGCATTGGTTCTAAGTAACTCAGCCTGGGCATCGGTCAGCTCAAAACTCTCAGGTATCAGCAGTTTCTGTGATTCGAGTCTGCTTTGTTGTATTCGTCGTCGCAGCTCTTCGTATATTATTCGTTCGTGCAGTGCGTGCTGGTCGATAATGACAAATCCTTCGTCGGTTTGTGCGACAATAAAGCTGTCGTGGATTTGGATGGCGTTAAGCGGCCTGGTTTTTACAGCGGTTGTCTCTCTTCCTGTTGCCGCAAAATGCTTTCCTGTGTCGTCTATACTGGTGCTGCCCGGTATGGCAGCTGCAGCAGCTGTCCGTCTAAATCCTAATTGCTGTTGTGTTTGAACCGGTTTATGTTTTTCGAAAAACTCGGCCATCGCATCTGCAATTTTTTGGCTTCTATGCTGCGTTGCGGTGGTGTCCTGATGTACACTTCTCGGCAGCCTAACATCCATATCGAAATCTGTCGCTAAAAGTTTTTCCCGCAGTGCACCGAGGATTTGTGAATGAACCAGATTGGAGTTATAAAAGCGTACCTCGATTTTTGTGGGATGGACATTCACATCCACGTCCTCATAGGGCATCCGGACAAACAAAAAGATAACAGGGTATCTGTTCGGCTCAAGGTAGCCGCGGTATGCTTCTTTGATTGCGTGCGAGATGAATTTGTCACGGATGAATCGGCCGTTTAGAAATATATATTGATATTTGTTGTTTGCTCTTGAGATATTGGGTCTGCCCAACAGTGCATAAATATATATTCCTTTCTCGCTGCTTTCGCTTTCAATCAGATTGTCAGAGATTTCGGCAGAGAACAGTTCTGTTATGCGTTGCCGAAGACTTTCTTTGCCCGGCAGTCTATAAAGCTCTCGTCCATTCGTTATCAGCGTCATATCCAAATCACAGTTTGCCAGTGTGATTCGTGTGAAGTGCTCGGTGATGTGTCCTGCTTCGGTGTTGGCGGTTTTGAGGAATTTGCGTCTGGCCGGCAGCTTATAAAAAATGTCTCTTACCTGGATTGCCGTGCCGTAATCTGCGCTGCAGGGGCTAAGGGCACTTTTTTGGCCACAATCAATCTCTATACAACTTCCGGCATCTGAGCCCTTAGTTCTGCTTACAGCCTTGACTTTTGCCACTGAGGCGATACTTGCTAATGCTTCGCCTCTAAAGCCGAGGGTGGATATGCCGTGAAGGTCTTTGCTGGTTTCAATCTTGCTTGTGGTGTGGGGTTCAAAAGCCCTGGCCAAATCTTCGCCTTCGAGTCCGCAGCCGTCATCAGCAACGGAGATTAATTTTCGGCCGCCATCTTCGATGGAAACGGTGATTTTTGCGGCGCCTGCATCGATACTGTTTTCCAGCAGTTCCTTGACCACATTGGCGGGCCTTTCAATTACCTCGCCGGCGGCAATCATATTAATCATATTTTGGTCAAGGACGACTATCCGGCCCATTATTCTCTCCCGCCCCCGTATCGAATGATTACTGATTATTTTCTATTTATTATCTTCGGGGTCTTTTCGTCTCGTTGGTAATCAATTATTAATTTTTCAGCAGGCTTTTTCCGGTCATCTCTTTTGGCTGCGGCAGAGACATCATCTCCAGGAATGTCGGCCCTACGTCGGCCAGCCTTCCGCCCTGCCGCAGCTTGTTATTTTTATAGCGTTCATCAAACACAATCAACGGCACATCGCCGACAGAGTGGGCGGTGTGCGGTTTACCATTTTCCTGCACCATTTTTTCGAAGTTTCCGTGGTCGGCGGTGATTATTGCAGCGCCGCCAAGACTCTTTAGCTTATCCAGTATTCTGCCGACACATTCATCGACCACCTCAGCGGCTTTAGTTGCTGCAGCCAATATGCCGGTATGGCCCACCATATCCGGATTGGCAAAATTGACTACTACGACATCGTATTTGTTTGAGTTAAGCCTTTCAAGTACGATGTCGGTAACTTCAAAAGCGCTCATCTCGGGCTGCAAATCGTATGTTCTGACCTGTGGCGAAGGCACGATTTGTCTGTCTTCACCGCTGAAGGGTTTTTCGGTGTAATCATTGAAGAAAAAGGTAACGTGAGCATATTTTTCTGTCTCGGCGCAGCGAAATTGCTTCAGCCCCAGTGAGCTCCAGTACGCTCCTAAGATATTTTTCATTTTTGGTGGTTTTGCAAAAGCCACCGGCGCCGGTATTGTAGCATCGTATTCGGTCATACAGACATAATATATGTTTGGCCTGGTTGCTCTGTCAAATTCCTTGAAGTTCGATTCAACAAATGCGCGGGTGATTTCGCGGGGTCTGTCGCCTCTGAAGTTGAAGAATATCACGCCGTCGCCGTCGCTGACAGTGGCTACAGGTGTGTTATCCTTATCTACGATGCAGGTCGGCTCGATAAATTCATCTGTTACATCTCTTTCATAACTTTTGGCAACCGCCTCTGCCGCACTGGTTGCCTTGAGCCCTTTGCCTGTTCTGAGACACTCGTAAGCTTTCTGCACGCGCTGCCATCTGCTGTCGCGGTCCATTGCATAGAACCTGCCCATCACGGTCGCAATTTTACCTGCTCCTATTTCATCGGCCTTTTTTTCAATTTCGGCTATATATCCGGCGCCGCTGTCCGGCGGCGAATCCCTTCCGTCGGTAAAGGCGTGTATAAAAACGTCTTTTATGTCATTTCTTTTTGCCAGCTCAAGCAGCCCGTATAAGTGGTCCAGAAGTGAGTGGACGCCGATGTTACTGCACAGACCCATAAGGTGCATTTTGCCGTTATTTTCTTTTACGAATTTGATTAGTCTCAAAAATTCCTTATTTTCAAAAAACGACCCATCACGGATAGTCCGGCTGATTCTTACGGATTCCTGAGGAACGATTCTGCCTGCCCCGATGTTTTGATGTCCCACTTCGCTGTTGCCCATAGTCCCTTCCGGCAGTCCCACGTCCTGGCCTGAGGTGTGGATGAGGCAGTTCGGATATTCGGCCATCAACATATCATCTGCCGGAGTATGAGCGCACCTGACGGCGTTATATTTATCTTCATCTTCATTCGGATTATGTCCCCACCCGTCGCGAATGATTAATACAAAGGGTTTGCTCTTTAAAGTAACTTTTTGTTTTGCCATAGGAAAAGACCTTTCAAGCAAAAGCAACCCAAATAAGATACAACCTCATCCGTACTTTCAGCTCAAACCAGATTAACCAAATATCCCAATATGATATAAGCCGACTTTAATAATGTCAAACATTAAGAAAAAACTCAAAAACGCAAGGTTTATACAGGTAAAATTTTTTGACAGTAATATTAACTATGGTATAATTGTGCGATAATTGACTGTTCGATATGCTGAATATCCGTAGATTGATGCAGGTGATTTGTCCTGAGAAGATAGAAGGGGAATATACGTGTCTGTTAGCGCGCAAAGAGTTGATAACAAGTTTATAATCGATGGCTTGGTGTTTTCAGAATATGAGCTGCGAATAACAGGGCACAAGTTACAAACAGCCGACAATGTGGTGTCTGCTTTGAGTTGTATATTGTTTTGTTGGCTGATGAGCGCTGCGCTGTTGTTTTTTGGCGGCTGTTCCGCCGGGCAAAAAGTTGATAATACCCATATTGATTTATACGTTGACGCCGTAACGCTTGCCGAGCGCAGCGAGAGGGAGAAGGCCATAAAAAAACTCAACTCGGCTGTCCAGATAAATGAAAGTTTCTCCCTGGCCTATTCGCTGCTTGGCGAGATCTATCAGGAAATGCAGGATTATGAAAAAAGTGCCGTCTCTTACGAAAAGGCAACAGAGTTGAATCCGTGGTCTTTTAACGACCATTTCAATCTTGGGCGGGTCTATCAGCTTATAAAAAAATTTACGCAGGCGGTCAGGGCATATAGCCGGGCCTGCGAGCTTAAACCCGAACATCTCGAGGCGCATCTCAATAATGCCAAGTGTTATTATGAAATCCAGGACTACCAAAATGCTTTGCTTTACGGCGAACGTGCTGAACGCATTGACCCTAATACCGCCGAAGTACAAAAAATACTCGGTGATGTTTATGGGTCGCAAAAAGACTATGAACTGGCAATTAGCTCGTATAAGCGGTCGCTGGAAATAGACGGCAACAACCCTGCTGTTATGGCCTCTCTTGCAGTTGCATATCTGAACACCAATCGCAACGAACCTGCAAAGGTGCTGTTAGAAACAGTGCTGCAAATCCAGCCTGACAGCAAAACCGCTTATAAGTATCTTGGATATTGTTATCTCCAGCTCTACTCCCAGGCTGTTGAGTTGCACAAAAAAGCCAGCCAAACAAATACCCAGGAACCTGAGCTTATTGCTTCTCTAAAAGAAAAGGCAGACAAAATACTCGATGATGCTACAGAAAGCTACAGCAGAGTGATTGAAATAAATGATAAGGACTGGGAGGCTTTAAGGGGGCTGGGAGTGGCGTATATGTTGAGGGCACGCAGAGACAAAGATAATGCGCTGAAGGAAAAGGCACTTGAGCAGTGGCATCGGTCATTGGAAATCAATCCCCAGCAGCCTGAGCGTGAAAGGTTACTTAAACTGATAGCATATTATTCAAAGCAGGAATAAGTCTGCAGGCACGTCAGCAGGTTGCCCTGCTGCTATTCTGAACAGCTATTATGGCAGAGGTGAAAAAAGAAGAAAGTGATGCCCAGCCGAGTTTTGGCTGGGCTTTTTTGAAACGCCTGCCTTTGAGGCTGCCAAACCTTCAGGCCCATCTTATCTTTTGGCCTTTAATGATAGTCGGTTTCACGCTGGATCTGGCCAGCAAAAGGGCTGTGTTCGAATGGTTGGAGCAGCAGCCGTACAACTCTGTTTCAGTTATTGACGGTTTTCTGCGATTGGTAAAAGCCCAAAACCCCGGTGCCGCTTTTGGAATAGCTGCAGGAGAGCATTATTTATTGATTACTGTTTCAGTTATTGCAGTAGTGATTATTTTTACAGTCTTCCTTCTCGGCAGGACCAAGGGCAAATTGATGTATATTGCTCTCGGCCTTTTTGGAGCCGGTATTTGTGGCAATCTCTATGACAGGATTTTTAATGACGGGCTGGTGCGTGATTTCATCGACGTCTATTATAACCGATACCATTGGCCAGCATTCAATCTCGCAGACAGCATGCTCTGTGTTGGCGTGGGATTAATGTCTATTTCGATTCTCTGGTTTTCCAAGCGCCCCTATGGATAATTGCCGATTGCCGATTGTCGAATGCCGAATTGAAATCGAAAATTGTAAATCAATAGTCAATATTCAATTACAAATAATGTTACTCGGAAGTTTTATCAAAGACGTGCTCGGCGACATAAATAGGAGCGTTTGAAGCAACCCCAAGCGCAATTGCATCAGAAGGACGGGAATCAATTTCGACGGTTTGCCCATTTGAGTCCAGACATATCTTTGCGTGGAAGGTATGATTTCGCAGGTCGTTGATAACTATCTTTTCAATTTTAGCACCGAGATTTTCAATTATGCTTTCCAGTAAATCGTGTGTCATTGGGCGGGGTGTTTCGATGCCTTTTAACCGCCGGTCGATTGCAAAAATTTCGACTATGCCGATGACGATGGGGAAACTGCGCTGTCCGTTGAGCTCCTTTAGAACGATTATCTGCTGGTCGGATGTTTCATTAATGATTATGCGCGACAATTCTGCTTCCACATCCATTTCGGCACCACCTTTACTAAATCAGTTTTCCAGCTCGGCGAGGTGTTTTTCTATTGTTTGCAATTGTTCAGTTAACTCGGCCATTTTTTCCTTAGCCTGTTGTACCACTTTTGGCTTGGCTTTGGCAATAAAATTCTCGTTGCCTAATTTGGCCTCAACGGTTGTTTTGGCCTTTACTATTTTTCCCTTTTGTTTTTGCAGCCGTTTGCGTTCGGCCTGCGGGTCAATCACATCGTGAACGTAAACTTCAGCTGCATCTGCAATTGCAACTGCAGCGCTTGCGGGTTTCTTAACAGTTATGCCCGCCTTAAATTCTTTTACTCCTGCCAACTGACATATCAATTCTACATTTCGACTCAAAATCTCAACATGTTCTCGCTGCAACTTTGCGGATACGAACAACATTTCACTGGGCGGTTTATCGTATTTACTTCTGACGCCTCTTATGGCTCGGATTACAGACTGGATAGCCATAATTTGTTTTTCAGCATCCTCATCGATTAAGGAATCCAATTTTTTTGGCCAATCGGCGATAACCAGCGCTTTGGCATTTTTTGCTTCGGCAAGGCCTTTGAGTTTTCTTACCGGTGCAATCTCGTTCAGTTTCTGGAATATTCCTTCAGTGATAAACGGTACAAAAGGGTGTAACAATCGAAGAATCTGGTCGAGTATAAAAGCAAGGATATTTTGGGCGGCAGGTTTTTGCTGCTCATCCTGCATTCTTGGTTTGACCCACTCCAGATACCAGTCGCAAAAATCGTTCCAGAAAAATCTGTAAAGTTGTGCTGCCGGCTCGCTGTATTTGTACTGGTCCAGGGATTTGGTAACGTCAGCAATGGTTTGTGCCAGGCGGGAAAGAATCCATCTGTCCGTGATTGTCATTTTGTCTTTGTCAAATTTTTCCGGGTCGATTCCTTCCAGATTATCTATTGCAAAGCGCGATGCGTTCCAGAGTTTGTTGCAGAAGTTTCGGCCTATATCGAATTTTGGAGATGTATTTGCCGTTCGTCCATCGGGCAGGGTTATAACTTCCACCGGCACGCGGACATCCTGAGTTTGTGTGGTCATACTGGCCAGGGTATAACGCATAGCATCGGCGCCGTGACTGTCGATGGCCACCAGAGGGTCGATTCCATTGCCGAGACTCTTGGACATTTTGCGTCCTTCGCCATCCTGAATCATAGCGTGGATGAATACGTCACTGAAGGGAATGTCGCCGGCGCAATATTGTCCCATCATAACCATACGCGAAACCCACAGCGTGATAATCTCCCGGGCTGTGCAGAGCACGTCACCCGGGTAGAATGTTTTCATTTCCGGGGTATCGTCCGGCCAGCCCATTGTACTGAAAGGCCAGAGCGCCGAACTAAACCACGTGTCTAAAACGTCGGGGTCCTGAACTAAATCATCGCAGCCGCACTTTTCACATTCTGTCGGGTCCTCCATGCCGGTGCTGGTCTGTTCGCATTTTCGGCAGTACCAAACTGGTATTCTATGACCCCACCAAAGCTGTCTGCTGATTGGCCAGTCGCGCAGGTTCTCCAGCCAGGTTTGATAAGTTTTGGCGTAGCGGTCGGGGGTAAAACGCAATCGGCCGTCAAGCAGTGGTTTTAACGCCAGGCCGGTGAGAGAATTTGCCGGCACATCGGTACCCTCGATAAAGTTATCGCCGAATTTTTCTTTCAGGTGCTCGATAGGTTTCCTGACGGCAATATACCATTGGTCGGACAGATACGGCTCGATAGGCACATGACTTCGATAGCTGTGGCCTACCTCGTGGCTGTATTCTCGAATGTCCTCGAGCAGGTTCTCTTCTCTAAACCATTCAACGATGGCCTCGCGTGCCTCGAAACGGTCCATTCCAAGTAAGGCTCGTGCCTCCGGGGCTTTGGCATCCTCCCAGCCGAACTTATCGCTGATAGAGCCGTCCGGCGCTATCACATTGATAATATCCAGATTGTGCCGCTGTCCAATCTCCCAGTCGTCAGGGTCATGAGCAGGTGTTACCTTCAAAAATCCGGTGGAGAATTTTGCCTTTTCATCATCGCTTCGCGTGTCTGGCAGAACAACATGCTCATCGGCTATTATTGGTATGAGCCGACCGACGATTGGCAGCCGAACTTTTTTACCTATAAGGAGTTTGGCTCTGCTATCTGCCGGGTTCATCGCAACGGCTGTATCGCCCAGCATTGTCTCCGGACGGGTCGTGGCAACAGTAACATATTCGATTCGCCCGCCTTCAATTTCCACCGCCTCTGTGAGAGGATACCGCATATACCAGAAATGTCCCTGTACCGTTTCGTGTTCAACCTCATCATCGGCCAGCACCGTTTGTGTGGCAGGGTCCCAGTTGACCAGGCGTTTGCCTCGATATATCAGCCCATCTGCAAAGAGCTTGAAGAATGCGGCTCGAACAGCTTTTGCACAAACCTCATCCATTGTAAAACGGGTTCGCTGCCAGTCGCACGAGCATCCCATAGCTTTTAACTGACTGATAATAAATGCTTCGTATTCATCCTTCCAGGCCTGTACTCGCGCAACAAACTCCTCACGTGCAAAATCTGTTCGCCGCTTGTTTTCCTCTGACAGGATTCGCTTCTCAACCACCGTCTGAGTGGCGATTCCTGCGTGGTCGGTGCCCGGCATCCACAGGGTGTTGAAATTTTGCATCCGCCGAAACCGAATCAGAATGTCCTGCAGTGTGTTATTTAATGCGTGGCCAAGGTGCAGCGGTGCTGTAACGTTAGGCGGTGGAATAACGATAGTATAGCTTTTCTTCGCTTCGACATTGCAGGGAGCCTGTGCATGAAAATACTGGTTGGCAGACCAGATTTCATTCACCTGGCTTTCTATCGCCTTTGGCTCGTAAACTTTTGAAAGCTGTTCACCCATAAATCACCAATCTACCTACTAACCCGCCATAAAAAAAATCCCGGCATGACGGCGAATGCCGGAATTTCATCTTAATAAAACCAAATGTTAATGTAAAGGAAACAATTTAACAGAAGCTCAGCATTGCTCTTTGCTGTTCTGAGCGCTGGATTCATACCGTTGTCCGGCTTAGTCGATGTTCATTGTCATCAGGAATTCTGCGTTGGTTCGGCACTTGCTGAGTCTGTTTTTGAGCAGTTCGATCCCCTCGACCGGGTTCAACTCGCTAAGGACCCTTCGGAGTCTATATACAAGCTCAAGCTCTCTTCTGTCCAACAGCAGTTCTTCTCTTCTGGTGCCGCTTCGGCTTATATCGATGGCCGGCCAGGTCCTTCTGTCAACAAGCCGCCTGTCAAGGTGCAACTCCATATTGCCGGTCGCCTTAAACTCTTCGAAAATGACCTCGTCCATTTTCGAGCCGGTATCAATCAATGCAGTCGCAAAAATGGTCAGGGACCCGCCGTTTTCGACGTTCCTGGCTGCTCCGAAGAATTTCTTCGGCATCTGCATTGCACCGGCATCGACACCACCTGTGAGGATTTTGCCTGAGTGCGGCATCTCGGTATTATATGCACGGGCAAGGCGGGTTATCGAGTCCAGCAGAATTACCACGTCTACGCCGTACTCGACAAGGCGTTTTGCTTTTTCAATTACAACCTCAGCGACCTGGCAGTGACGTGAGGCAGGTTCATCAAAGGTGGAGCTTATAACCTCAACATCTTCGGCGGTTTTGCGCTCCATTTCTGTAACTTCTTCCGGCCTTTCATCTATCAGCAGCACCATCATTTTTACTTCAGGGTGATTAATACTGACGGCGTTAGCGATTTTTTGGAGCAGTATTGTTTTTCCGGTTCGCGGCGGCGCAACAATCAAACCTCGCTGGCCTTTGCCTACCGGCGTTATCAAATCAATTATTCGCATATTCAGTTCTTCGGGGGTGGTCTCAAGTATAAAGCGACCCTCCGGGTGAAGAGGGGTTAAATCGCTGAATACCACTTTTCCCGCAAGGCTGTCGGGGTCCTCGAAGTTAATCGCTTCGACACGAAGCAGCGCAAAATATTTCTCAGAATCTTTCGGCGGTCTGATTTGTCCTGATACTATGTTGCCTGTTCGCAGACCAAAACGCCTGACTTGAGAGGGGGAAACATAAATATCGTCCGGGCTGGATAAATAGTTATATCTCGGATTACGCAAAAATCCGTAGCCGTCAGGCAGCACTTCTAATACTCCTTCGCCATACATTAGTCCGTTTTGCTGAATACGCTCCTTGAGAATTCTGAAAATCAAATCCTGCTTCTTCAGAGCGGTGTACTCTTTGATGTCTTCTTTTTTCGCGACATCGTGCAGCTCCGCAACGGTCAACTGCTGCAAATCCGTCAAATAGAGGTCGCCTTTTTTGATTCGTTCATACTTGGCGTGTGTGGATTCTTCTTCAGCTTTCTTCCTCTTCTTTTTCTCACTTTTGGTCTCGGTTGCGGCGGTATTACTGGTGGCAGTTGTAGTCGAGTTTGTCTGCTGCTGGGATACCTCGGGATTTGTTTGCTCGACGGCAGCTTTTTCTTCTGCCTGAGCCTTGGAGGCCTTGCGTCTTCTGGAGGCTTTGCTGTTCTTTGCACCGGTCCTGGCCATAATTACTCCTTTTCAATTAGAAAAATTATTTGTGATTAAATAAACAAGCTTTTTGTAATAATTCAATAGGATTTGAATTTTAACCGCAGAAATAAAACTTATGTCAAATGTAGTTCTTTATATCCGGTAAGCATTCTAAACTAAACCCCGCTCAACCATCATCCGTTATATAAGAGAAAATATCGGTAACTTGCTTGGTCAAAACCAGTAAGTCAGAATTGTTATTTATCGTATTATCGGAGATGGATGCCTTCTTGTCCAGAGAAATTTGAAAATTTTCTCTGATTTTAAGCTGATTTTCATCAAAACCCCCTTTTTCCTTCATTCTGGCCGTTCTTAATTGCCGTTTACAGTCAACAAAAATGAGTCTGTCGCACCGTTTATCCCATCCGACTTCAGCCAAAAGGGGCATATCGAGCACAATTGCCTTGACCTGGGGGTGACGTTTGTATTGCTCTATAAGCTGCTCGGCGCGCGCCAGGACAAGGGGGTGCAGGACACTATTGAGCGACGAAAGCTTATCGACATCGGCAAAGGCGATTTCGGCCAATTTTTTTCGGTTAATCTTATCAGCCGAATCCAAAATGCTCTCTCCGAAAAGACCGACCATCTTTTCTCTGACAGCTTCTCTCCCAAGCAACTCGCGGGCGATATTGTCGGCGTCGATAATCCGGCAGCCTAATTTGGCGAATTCCGCCGCAACGGTGCTTTTACCTGAGCCGATACCGCCTAAAATGCCTATTATTGGTTTTTTACGGAAATTGTTCACAGCCGAGCAGTTTAACCGCTCTTGTTGCAACAGTCAAGAGCAGGATTTATAACTGACTAATTATTATAACGCGTTGTGTAGATACATTCACTGGGTTGTGTGTGGAGGGCCTTTTGCAAACTGCCGCACAGACGGTTTTTCACCACCACATCCCAGCTCATTTTTCTGGCAATGCCAAAGCCGACCTGAAGCATATTTTTAATTTCAGCTTCACTCTTTGGTAAGCGGGAACATATTTGCATCGCAACTTTACCACTGATGGTATTTTCTATTCTATTCCGCACCGACTTATCGATATGCACCACCTCTTCAGTGTCGTCAAGTTCGATGGTATCTAAGCTGGTGTAGTCGGCAATGACGATATTTTTGACCCCTTCCGGGCCGGCTGTATCCATCACGAAGCCTGTGCAGCCGCAGATGCTGCTGACCACGCAGATTCCACCGAAAGTAAGCGGCTCAAGCTGGGCAATGCCAAATGGTTCATAAATGCTTAGTCCGAATTCAACATCTGTTCCCTTGCGAATATCCATAAATTCCATATCTTCAGGTATTCTCCGGCCGCAGGTCTTTCGACCGAATCCAAACTGGTTAATGAAAACAATTTTTATATTTCGGCTTCGGGCGTTGAATCGTTGAATAGCAGCATAGAATTGCGCCTCACCACCGGAAAGGTCGGGCCAACCTTCGCGGTGGGCGACAGGCCAGTTATACTCTGATTCCATTTCGTTGATGTCGCGGGTGGGTCTTTGAGCGACTTCGGTAGAGAGCAAAAAAAAGACTCCTGTTTTGCCCTGGATTTTAAATTCCTGTTCAATATTCTCAAGTATAAGTAAATCGCGCCACAATCCTTTGCTTTGCACCAGTCTTGTAACATGGGTAAAGATAAAGTCCGGCTTATAACCCAACAGGTTCTCGCAATATCGCTGAAGCTTCGCTTTTGAATGGAGTTTTTCGTCGAGGCTTATGTCGTAAGCCGGCACACCGTTATAGACAATATCGATACTGGCAGTGTCAAATTCAGGCGCCAGAAACCTGAGCTCTTCGGCAGTATAATCCCCTACCGCACATATATTGTGGCAATATTTGGCGGCTTCCACGAGGGGGTGCTTAAAAAAGGAGCTCTGGTCACCGAATACCTGTTGAACAGAGAGACCTTTATCGCCGGCTTTTTTGACAGCATTATAAAACATTATATCGTGTCCGGGATGGTTTTCTACAATTCGGCGCATCGTGGCCACTTCGTGAGCGTAAAAAATGGTCTTGAAATTACAGGACGTATCGAGCATAGCTGCCAGTGCTGTCGGCATCCCCATAAATTCGTGAGCGATAATGATTGTCGAATCGCCGGCGGCATCAATCGCTTTCAGTGCTGCAATTACCACCGGTGCCAGTCTGACATACTGTTCATATTCCCACAAATTCTCATATAAGTGACTGCGAATGCCAAAATTTTCATACATTTGCTTTTTGAATTCATTGACGGGACCTTTGTCCATAAGTTTTACATCAACAAGCAGTACTTCGGGAGAGCTTTTTACCCCTGTTTGTTCGTCGATGAACGTTCGCCTGCCGTAAATAATTCCTGCATTGAAGAAGCTTTCTATCTTCTTAAAAGACTGCCCATAGCCGGTATTTACAAGTCTGTCGATGGACGGATACAGCACTTCTCCGTTTTCGCCCAGCCGTTGTCGTATGGAACCTTCGGTGGAAAACAATGGGCCGATTAGAATTGAACGGTCAACCGCTTTGAGGTATGAGTTACAGGTGAAAAATCCCTGCAGGGCAGCGCCTATTCCGCCGACTTTTCCCGCTGCCTCGTGAGTAACGTGAACCAATGTTGTCTCGCTGGCCATAACAAATTTCCTTCCCAGGTTGTAAAAAACCAGTAAGATGATTTTTCGTCTTCATATAAAATATAGGAAATGGATTTATTACAGCCAAATTAAATAAGGACTGTTCGAGGGGTGTTTTTTAAAGACCTAAAAAATCGCAGCGGACCTACAGTATGTTTGTTTTTTTTAGGACTATGTTTTTAGTTTTCGCAGATTTTTCCACGTCAGCTTATTTTGCTCCGAAGTGTTCTTATCAAACTCGAAAGTACCTGCTGAGGCACATCTGCCAGTTCCGGTTCCGGTATTTCGCTCAGGGCTATTTCATCAATGATTTTCGCAGCTTTTTTGGCGGACGGCATTATCGATTCTGCAGTTGTTTCGGCCTGCTGGAGTTCTCCGTCTGCCATCTGTCTGAGATAAAGGATTATATTTTTGGTCAATTCCTTCTCGCCCATCTCATAGGCAGGCAAACCCGCATCCGCCGGCACTTCTTTTTCGAGCAATATATCGCGGGCAAGCTCATACGTTTCGTCCATCAGTCGTTTTTGTTTTTCTTCATCGGTTTCATCGATTGGTGCAAGTTTTAATTCTTCGCCGGCATCGGCACCGGGGACGTACAGCTTGTTATGACATCGGGGACACTTGCCCCATTTGCCGCCGGCATCGTCGGGAGCTTCTATCTTTTTGCCGCAATAATCACAATGAAATGATATAGTCATTTTCTTACCTCTTATGAAATATTCAGTTATCTATTTGCTTTATATTCTGCAACTACATCGGTAGTTATTCCACCGCGTGGTGTAAATCGTGAGGTAACCTTCATCCATCGCGGCCTGCAGACACCGCTCAAATCATCCAGTATATCATTCGTCAGCGCCTCGTAAAAAATCCCTTTGTTTCGGTAACCTTGCATATAGAATTTCAGACTCTTTAGCTCAATACATAGTTTATCCGGACAGTATTCGATGATGATTTCGCCGAAATCAGGCTGACCTGTTCGCGGACAAAAACTTGTAAATTCCGGACATTTAATTGTTATTACGTAGTCCCGCTGCGGGTTTGGATTGTCGAACAGCTCAATATCGGTTTTTTTGGACATTTTGTTGAACCTCACAGAAATTCCGTTAAACTAATATAATAAGTTCTAATGATTTTGGCAAGGCCAAGAAAAATGTCGGAAAAAAATAATAAGGCGGTTGTATTGCTGAGCGGCGGGCTTGATTCGGCCACCACCCTGGCCATTGCTCGCGATAAAGGTTATGACTGTTACGCCCTGACTTTCAGGTATGGACAACGAAACCACTACGAAATCGAAGCTGCAAAAAAAACAGCCGATGCGTTAGGGGTGATTGAGCATCGTATAATTGATATTGATTCAGGGTTCTTTTGCGGCTCGGCTCTTACCAACCCTGAAATTGACATACCGAAGGACGGGGTCGGTTTGGATAATGCGAACCGGATACCGCCGACGTATGTTCCCGCCCGAAATACAATCTTTTTGAGCTTTGCACTTGCCTGGGCGGAAGTGCTGGGAGCGTTTGATATCTTCATTGGAGTTAATACAACCGATTACAGTGGCTATCCCGACTGCCGGGGTGAATTTATAAAGGCTTTTGAAAAGACCGCAAACCTCGCCACCGCCGCAGCCGGCGGTAACAAAGGCCGATTCAGCATCCATACACCAATTATAAATATGAGCAAAACTCAAATTATTCAAACAGGTACAAAACTTGGTGTGGATTACTCGTTGACGCATAGCTGTTATGACCCGGATGAAAATGGCAGAAGCTGCGGCAGGTGCGATTCCTGCAGATTAAGATTGAAGGGTTTTGCAGAAGTCGGCTTGAAAGACCCTCTTGAATATAGAATAATGAATATCGAATAACGATATACGAATCACTGGTTGCGAAAATGAGGATAAATGAAATTTTTTACTCTTTGCAGGGTGAGGGTTTTTTGGCCGGCGTGCCAAGCACGTTCATACGTCTGGCCGGCTGTCCTCTGCGCTGCAAATGGTGTGATACGAAATACGGCTGGGACCAGACAGCAGGAACGCACTACAGTATCGAGAAAATCATTCAAACTGCCGGGCAATACCAAAGCAAATTTGTGGTAATAACCGGCGGAGAGCCGATGATAAATCCGGATATGTCGGTAAAATCGGAGCTGCCGGAATTAGTCAGGAAGCTCAAGGCCTGCGACAAACATATAACGATTGAAACTGCTGGTATTGCATTTGTACCGGATATGCCCTGCGATTTAATGAGCATCAGCCCAAAATTGCGTAACTCTACGCCGGATGACCCGGAACTTGTAGCGGTTCACGAGGATTCGAGACTGGATATAGCCGTGCTGGCCGAATTGATTGACCATTACGAATACCAGCTTAAGTTTGTAGTCGATTCGCAGAACGATTTGGAGGAAATAAAGCAAACGGTAGAGGAAATCGGAAACGTCGATTCGGAGAAGGTGATGCTGATGCCGCAGGCGGTGAGCAGAGAAGAGCTTCTGGCCAAGTCGCCAATGGTAGCTGATTTATGCACAAAGAGCGGCTACACTTTTTGCCAGCGTCTGCAGGTTTTGCTGTGGAATAATGAAAGAGGAACGTAGTTGGTCGATGCTTGCATCGGTGTTGCTGGATTTTTTCAGCAGGAGCAATCCAATATAGTACTGTTATTGCAATAGCCGAATTTGTAATTGACAACTAATAATCAATAATCAATAATCAATCGAGAAGCCCGGGTGGCGGAATAGGCAGACGCGCCAGCTTGAGGGGCTGGTCCACTTCGGTGGGTGCTGGTTCGACTCCAGTCCCGGGCAGTTTCTTTAATGGGGGGTTTAATAATCTATTAACAAGCTTCACATAAGCTTCTGCAACATTTAAAAAACTTTATTTGCCTGCTTAATTTCAGTTTTCCAAGCAAATCCATGCAAAATGAAATTTGTTAATAGACTTGAACTATTCTATTTTCAAGTCACCTGCAACTTCCAAAAAAATAACCGTATCGATTTTATCAGGAGCGGTGTCAGGAATCTTTATCGCTACGCCCTTATCACTGCTGCTGGTGACTAATGTTTTTTTGTCTTCGAGGAGATAGCATTTTTTAACTTCATTTTTAATACCCGGAACGATTAACTCACCATCGGTTGGCCACTCAAAAACATGCAGGTACAGAACCGCACCATCATCATGCAGCTTTTTAGTACACCTGCCCCAAGCAATTTCCTTAAAAGGACTATCTGTGGTTGTGTAAATCGACTCGCCGTTAACATTCATCCATCTTCCAATTTCTTTCAGCCTTACAATACTTGGCTCAGGAATTACGCCTTGGGCTGTTGGGCCTACATTCAGTAAGTAGTTTCCGCCTTTGCTTGCTATATCAGCCAGGTTCCGGATCAGTGTTTCGGTGCTTTTCCATTCGTGGTCATTTTTGTTATATCCCCAACCTTTGTTCATGGTCATGCATGTTTCCCAATCATAACTCAAAGCTGTTGAAGGAATTTTTTGTTCTGGAGTTTTAAAATCGCCTGGGTGCTTGCCTCCCAAACGGCTGTTAGTGATAATATTCGGCTGAAGTTTCATAAGCTCTTGCAGAGCATCGGTACATTCTTGTGGAATACTTCCTGGCGTATCCCACCACATTACAGCCACATCACCGTAGTTTGTCAAAAGTTCTCTAACCTGCGGCACAGCGACATCGCGAACATAATCTTTCATATCACCCTTTTGGGCATCATCCCAGGCCCCGCCCGGTTTTCTGCCCCCGGGATTAATCCAGTCTGATGATTGCGAATAATAGAAACCAAGCTTCATACCATGTTTTCTGCAAGCCTCAGCCAGCGGCTTTAAAAGGTCCTTGCCGTATGGGGTAGCATCTACCACATCCCAGTCGCTGACCCTCGAATCAAAAAGTGCAAACCCTTCATGGTGTTTGGAAGTGATAACGATATATTTCATACCAGCTTCTTTTGCAAGCAGAACCCAGAACTCCGGATCATAATCAACTGGGTTGAATTGTTTTGCGTACTCTTTGTAATCCTCTACCGGAATTTTACCGCGTTGCATGATCCATGGACCGACATAGTTATCTTTAAGTAGGACCTGCTTCCCATCATAACTGCCTCCCAACACGGAATATACTCCCCAGTGAATGAACATCCCAAATTTTGCCTCACGCCACCATTGCATACGTTCGTCACGCTGCTGCTTTGTTTCTTTTTCGTAAGGCCGGGTGGAACCAGAATTCTGCGGAGTTTTGGCGAATACAGAAATGCAGAATGATAGAATTAAAAACAGATTGATTTTTAAAATTCTTTTCTTGTCTTTTTGTTTCATTTCAAACCCTTTCATCACCATGTCTTTTTAGTAATTGATGTGAAATATTCAAGTTTGTGGGCCGTTCAATTAGCTAAAGACATAATAAATTTGCTAATTGTTGCAAATTTAGCAAAATTTTATTCTAAATTCCACTTTTTTGCACGGATTTATTTGGCAAATCCGGGTTAATTTAACTGTGAATATTGATTATTGGAAAGACAACAACAGGCGGTAAATGCTCAATTCCCGGGTCTTATGAGGAAATCAGGTGTTCGATAAGAATCTTTCCCCCTATGCCAATCAGTACAAGCCCGCCGATTATTTCTATTTTGCTTTCAAAAAAATGTCCAAACTTTTTGCCGATATGAACGCCCGCATAAGAAAACCCAAATGCAACCAGACCTATAATGATTACCGCCGCTGCAATGGCACCGCTTAGCAGAGAAAGAGTTATTCCCACCGCCACGGCGTCGATGCTTGTTGCTGCCGACAAAGTAAGCAGAACCAAAAAACTCATAGATTGCAGCCACGGGTAAGCGCGTGTAATTAATTTATTGACACATATTTCATCTGCTGGTAAAATTTGTCTGGTGAATGGTTACTGGGGGGCGGCTATGGCGCTAAGGAAATATGATTGACACAAATACACAGCAGGAAAGCAAAAAAGAAAATCCGCAGGAATTTTCAGCACCCTTATCCCTTTTGCTCACCTTTCGCAGGCCTCTGATTATATTTGCTCATATCGTTGCTTTCACCGCCTCTTTAATGCTCTCCTTCCTGCTGGCATATAATATGCAATTCAGGCGTGATTGGCTCGTAGATATTTACCCAACTCTGTTGTTGTTCTTTCTCATCATCAAGCTGATTGTTTTCGGACTATATAAACAATATCACGGCTGGTGGCGATATGTAGCAATATCCGACCTTATCGGGATACTGCGTGCCTCGCTTATCAGCACTTTGATAATTGTCGGTTTGTGGTGGGTAACACTGAATATACCATCTGTTCGCAGGCAGTTTCAAAATATAGCCAGGGTCGGGCAGGGTGTATTTATGGCGGATTTGTTTATCACTTTTCTGCTGCTGGCCGGACTTAGAATGCTGACGCGACTGTATTATGAGGAATTTCTCACCATCGAAGACAGACGGCTGAAACGATTCTTAATAGTCGGGGCAGGCGATGCCGGCGAAGCACTACTAAGGGAAATCCACAGGATGTCAGTGGCCCAATACGAAGTCATTGGCTTCATCGACAATGAGCCTGCAAAACAAGGCCTTAATATCCACGGAATTCCGGTAATTGGCACTGTCGAGAAGTTGCCGGAAATCTGCAAAAACCGTAACATCGAAGAAATCGCCATTGCAATGCCCTCGGCAACCCATCAGCAGCTAAGACGTGTTATTCAGGTTTGTGAAGGCACCAAAATTCGATTCAGAACCGTGCCGTCAATAACCGATATCGCTTCGGGCAAATTTCGCGTCTCCCAGATTCGAGACGTCGATATTAACGACCTGCTCGGCAGAGAAACCATCGAGCTCGACCTGGATTTAATAGAAGACTATGTAAAGGATAAAATAATCCTCGTTACCGGCGCCGGCGGCTCCATCGGCTCGGAAATGAGCAGGCAGGTCTGCAACTTTGCCCCGAAGTTGCTTTTGCTCGTTGAACAGGCGGAAAACCCACTCTTTGAAATAGAGCGACAACTGAAAACGCAGTTTCCTCAGGTTCCCATAAAAGCGATTATCTGCAACATTACCGACAAAATCCGCGTTGAGGAAATTTTCGAAAGGTACAAACCAGATGTTGTAATCCACTCCGCTGCTCATAAACATGTGCCTTTGATGGAACTGAACCCGGGAGAAGGTATTAAAAACAACGTGGTCGGCACACAGGTTGTTGGTGATGCAGCGGATAATCACGGCTCGGCGAACTTTGTAATGATAAGCACCGACAAAGCAGTCAACCCCACCAGTTTAATGGGCTCATCCAAGAGAGTGGCTGAAATGTACATTCAGGACTTAAACAGAACCAGCAAAACGCATTTTGTTACTGTGCGGTTCGGTAATGTGCTCGGCTCGAACGGTTCTGTTGTTCCCATCTTCAAAAATCAAATCGCCCAGGGCGGCCCCGTAACCGTTACACATCCTGAGATGAAAAGGTATTTTATGACCATACCGGAGGCAAGCCAGCTTGTCCTTCAGGCCGCCGCTATGGGTAAAGGCGGTGAAATCTTTCTACTTGATATGGGTGAGCCGGTCAAAATTGTGGACTTGGCGAGAGAGCTTATTACACTCAGCGGTTTCAGACCGGGCGAAGATATTGAAATTACTTATACCGGGCCGCGGCCTGGGGAAAAGCTTTTTGAAGAATTGTCCATAAAAGGTGAAGATATGCAGCCGACAAGACATCCGAAAATCGGCATATGGAAAAATATTCCAATGGATAGAGAAAAGCTGCGTAACAGTATAAATGAGCTGGTTTCTACCGCACAAAGGCAGGATTATAACGAAATAACACAGAAAATTAAAGAGCTTGTGCCCGAATATATCGGCAGTAATCCAGACACCGATTACGCCGTAAGGCATCTGCCGTAGGGCATTCTGTGGACTGTGGATTGATTAATATGGAATAGTCAAGATTTAATCTGACACTTCTGTTATAACCTATGTCAAAGGATTGGCACAACGGAACGAAGGCGTAGCCGAATGGGAGTCGGTAAAGGTTTCAATTTTTCAATTTTTCAATTTTGTATAGCAATCTTCACAAACTAAGTGCCCTTGAAAAGTAAATGTCTTTTCAAGTTTTCCTATGGCCTTCCCACAGTTGGCGCACTCTTGTAGTTTCACAATGCTGTCATTGCTATCCTTTACTTCGGGCTTATCCTCTGGGGCATTAGGCTCCTGAGCCATTTCCACAAGTTCGCCTTTGACTTCTTTGGCACCAAAAACTTTTCCTTTTTCAAAGTCAAAGTGAACTCTTGCAGGAACAAGCTTGTCACCAGAACCACTTGCTTTATCTATTACTCCGCCGATAATGCCTCCTGCAATAATATTTGCCCAAAACCAGCCGGATGTGTCTTTGCCTAAGTTCTGCTGTTGTGGTTCATAACCTTCTAAACTTGCCACCAGAACATATTCGTTATCACGAAGCAGGATTAATTCACACGGAGAAATACACGTCTGCCCACTGCTCGAACGCACCTGCGCTCCAATGGGGTTTGATGAAACAGGAACGGTTTGATACTTTCCGTGTATAATTGTAGCACATCCGCTTGTGCAAAGAGCCAACAGAAACAAGATTACTAATGACAGCTTCATTCTCATTTTTGTTCTCCTTCAAAATGTTCCGCGAATTCTGCTTAAAATGATTATATGTTGATAAAATCGTAAAGCAAAGGGAAATTACAGAATATTTCACCGTCTTTTTCTCAACATCACCCCACCCAAGCCGAGCAGTGAGAGCGTAAATGGTTCAAAAGTTGTTATTGCAAATCTGCAAATCTGGGGACACCATACTAAATCTGGGTAAATCTGGGGACACCATACTAAATCTGGGTAAATCTGGGGACACCATACTAATTTCTTGACAGGGAAAATTAAAGGTGTCCGCCTGTGCCCTTGGTACTACTTTTTTCTTAATGACAACTCTCTCGAATTAGCTTGCGTCAAAGAAGCCAACCTAAAGCATTCCGGCGAGGCACAAACCCGCAATTTTCAAATACTTAAACGGAAAAATCTCCGCCCAAAACTACACCCTTTTTCCAGACCTCGTCAATCCAAAAAATTCAATGCTCTACTGTTCACCTATCTACTGCTCTACTCTCTCAGGCCAAAGGCCTGTTGCTACCTCCTGTCTCCTTTTATTCGTGTTCTTCGTGGCAAAAGAAATCCGCGCAATCCGCGATTAACTAAATTCGTGGATATGGTGAATAGTCAATAATCAAACCCAATTTCAAACCCAGCGGCTGGTGGTGTTTGTCAGGCAGATTTGGGCGTTTCTCTTGAGGGCGGACAGCGGCAGGCGATTAAGAGGTGAACCGGCGAAAACAGAGTCAAACTCATCCTGAGTCAATTGCAAAATCCTGTGCAAATCAAGCTCGGCCCGGTCATTGAAAAATCTGAACTGCTTGTTTGCCCGTGGCGGCGCATCATCGTGATATGGACAGGCCAATATACATTCATCGCAGCCGAAAAGCCGGTTTCTCATTTTTCGAGCTAAATCAAGGGATATTTGCCCTTCATATTCAATCGTTAAATAGCTGATACATTTTCGTGCATCCAAATGGCCCTCGGCGCTTAGGGCCTTCGTCGGGCAGGCATTGATGCACTTATCACAATCCGAGCAGGCATTTTCGAGCGGCTTATCAGTTTCGAGTTTGAGAGAAGTTATTATTTCGCCCAGGAGGATGTGCGGGCCAAGTTCGGGATTGATTAGCATACGGTTTTTTCCGATGAAGCCCAGGCCTGCCCGCTGGGCCAGCGCTCTTTCAGCCAAGGGGGCTGAATCGACACAAACTTTGAATTTAAGGCTTGTACCGGCGAGCGAGCTTATAAAGTCGGTTAATTTACATAGCCGTTTTTTTATAAATTGGTGATAGTCTTCATACTGTGCGTAGGCAGCCACTTTGCCGATAGGGGTGTTAGTAACTGTCGATTTTGGCTGCGTTTGGGGCGGGTTATAGTTCAGGCCGAGACAGATTACCGATTGGGCGCCCTTTAGCAGTTGGGCGGGGCTGATTCTCTTTTGGAAATTTCTGTGCATATAATTCATCCGGCCTGCGCGGCCGGCTTCGAGCCAGCGGGTAAGCAATTTGACATCGGCGGTGTCTATCGGCGCTGCATCGGTTATGCCGACAAGGTCGAAGCCCAAATCAAGCGCTTTGGTTTTTATATCTTCTGTTAAACTCATTATTGTTAATTAGCGCAGGTAAGTTTATAAATGTTATGGCGCAGATTTCTGCCGGTCTGCTTTGTACTGCTGCAGGCGGCTGCGAATCTGCTCGGCCAGGTCGGCCCTGCCTGTGGCGACGGCTAATTCGAGAGCTTTTTGAAGCGTATCTATTGCGTTTGTGACTTTTCCTGCGGCGGCATAAGCGACGGCCAGTGTCTCCAGGAGTTCCGGCTGATTATAATCAGTAAGGTCGCAGGCCCTTCTGGCAAACTTTACAGCTTCATCGGTGTTTTGAAACTTCGCATTGTCGGAAGCTAAAAACCGGGCAAGGAGAGACAAGACCTCAGGCTGGTTGGGCTCTGTCTGCAGCACCCTGTAACAGCAGTCAAGCGCCTGGCCGGTCCGCTCCATTTGAAAGAGGATCTGGGCCAGTACAATTCCTGCTTTGAAATAATCAGGTTTTAATCGCAGTGCTTCGGCGCAGTGCTCGACAGCCAAATCGACTCTGCCCATACGATAATAAATGCCGCCGAGATTATAGTACGCCTCGGGCCAATCAGGCTTTGCCTTTATGGTCTTTTCAAGGTGGTCGGCGGCGCTATTGTATTTGCCTTCTCTGGCCCTGACCAAACCCAAATTGTAATGAGCGTTGGGATAATCGGGTTTTACTTTTAATGCTTTTTGCCAATTTTCGACTGCCTGTTCGATTTTGCCCTGGGCCTTTAGTACGATACCAAGATTGTTAAGGGCCTGATAGTAATCGGGTTTGAGGCGAATAGAGATTTCATAGTTTTGAACGGCCAAGTCGAGCTGGTCTTTTTGGGAATAAGCCAGGCCCAAATAATTGTAGGTGTCGTAACGATTTTTATCGATTCTGCATGCCTGGTTAAAAATCTCGATGGCCTTATCAACCTTGTCCAGGTCAAGAAACGCCCGGCCTTTATTATTATAAGCGATTAGATATCTCGGGTTGGCCTGAATAGCTCTGTCAAAGTGCTCAATTGCCTCCTGGAATCGACCTTTTTTGCGGAGTGTGTCACCGTAATTATTTTCCATAACGTGATTGTCCTCGACTACGGCAACGGCGTGACTATACAAAGTATAATTGTTTTTCCAGTAGGGAATCTGCGTTCGTGTGCAGAGCAAAAGAACAGCAAGTATTATGCCGGCGGCGGCTGCCAGTGTGATTTTGTATTTTGCGAAAAGCTCGGCTGCCGCCCAACCAACGATAATAAAAATTCCAACGGACGGCAGATAGAGATAGCGGTCTGCCAGGGCCTGTCCGCCCGACTGAATCAGGCCGAGCACGGGAACGAGCAATCCGAGATACCATAACCAGCCGAAAGCTAAATAACGCCGTCGCCGGGCCAAATAAATCACGATGGCCGAGACCGCAGCCAGTATCAGCAGGCAAAGGAGCGGCCAAATGAATCCTAAAGTTTCACCGGGATGCGGATAAAAGGGCGCGAGCCGGCGAGGATAAAAAATCTTGCCGATATATTCGATATAAGAGGCGATTGCATTGGCTATGCGAATATCTATGGTCAGATGTTGGCCGGTTTTTACCGCACCGCCGGATTTTTGAACGACGTAGGTAATTACACTCAAAACCGCTGAAAGGATAAATAATGGAATTTTCTCTATAATTAACCACAAGATAGAGGAGGTCTTATAGGTTGGCCGGGGCGAATCGTCAGGTGACTTTTTTGCCGGCCATCGAATGCGCTGCAATGGCCAAAAGTCCAGCAGCAGCAGTGAAAAAGGCAGAGTAACCACAGTCGGTTTAGACAATAGTCCGCAGGCAGAAGCCAGCACCACCAGCAGATATCTGCCGACGGCCGGGCGGGCTGAGTAACGAACGTAAGCGGCAATCGTCAGGAGCCAGAAAAAAGTGCTCAGGACATTCTTTCGCTCGGAGGCCCAGGCAACAGACTCAACCTGCAGAGGATGCAGTGCAAAAGCTGCGGCAACGAAAACGCTGAGCCAGGTGCGGCCGGTCATTGTTTTTAAGACGGCGAAGAGCAGCAATGTATTTGCGAGGTGAAAAAATAAACTCATCAAATGATGCCCGGAGGCATTTAGGCCGAACAGCTCGCAATCCAGCATATGACTTAGCGAGGTCAGCGGGTGATACATATAATAATGCGGGACGGTAAAGGCCCAGAGAACCGACTCGCCGGTTATGCCGCCATAAATATGGGGGCTTTCGGTTACGTACCGGTCGTCATCGTAGTTGACGAAATCGTTATGGCGCACCGGCTCAAAAGCGATAATAACGGCCAGGGCCAGTGCCGCACAAATTAAAAGTGTATGGAGTTTGTCGTGCTTCTGCTTCATTAATAATAAAAGACCTCGATTTAACTGTGCATATTCGCAGCAAAAAATACTTTACCATCATACCAAATTCAAAATAAAAGAAAAGCCTCGGCAAAAGAGGGTGTTCAAACTGCCCTGCTGACTGTCGTTTCTCAGGCTGGGACAGATTAAGAGTTGACAATAACAACGATTAGCAGTATGGTAATGCTTAATAAAAAGGTGTTTTATATTGGACATCAAAATTTAACGGCAGGAGAAGCGATATGTCTGTAATGCGGAAAAATTCAGGAACTGTATTTTTACTTGCAGCTTTTGTGATTTGCGGCCTGTGCAACAGCACCGCAGCGGCAAAGAAAGCCAAATGGTATGACTCCTATGACGAAGCCATGAAGATAGCAAAAAGGGACTCTTATCTAACTATGGTTAAGTTCACTAAAAGCGACCGGGGAGAATTGTCTGAGCAATTCGACAGGGAAGTGTTCGACACGGAAGAATTTTATAAGTGGTCGAGGAGAAATATCGTCCTGCTGAAAGTGGATGTAGGCGACCGAAGCACTACGGCAAAAGAAACGGCTCAACAGAACAAAAAACTGCTGGACAAGTACGGCATCGAAGAATTTCCGACGATATTGCTGCTCGCTCCGGATGGCAATGAAATAGAGCGCTTTGGCTACATCGCAGGCGGGCCGGATGTGCTGAAAGAGAAGGTCGAGCCGATTGTATTTAACCATTCCCAGTTCAGGGTCATTGAGCCGTATTCCAGTATTGCTGAAGGTAAGGCCTGTGCGAAGGAAAAGGCGGTGCCGATGCTGCTTATAGTCGCAGATAAATCTTTAACTTCGCTCGATGAAAAGCTCCAGGAACTTTACAAAGACGATGGATTTGCCTCATTGGCCAATGGCTGTATGACGGTTGTACAGGTCAATGTGCCGATGGGAAACAACGTTAAGGCGGAAGATAAAAAAGCCTTCGAGGAACTCAAAGAGCGCCATAAGCTTGGAAAAACAAAATTCGAGATGACACTTATTGATGTGAAAAAGGACAAGGTGCTCTATCGGTCTTGTGGGCTGTTGGGAGACATCCAGGCTGTCGTCTCGGCCCTGCGTGAGGCTGCACCGCCGCTGCCGTATGAGCCGGGCGAATGGCTGGGAAATTTCGACAGAGCAAAACTTATCGCAGAGCAAAAGAATAAGCCGATGCTGATTTACTTCAGCGGCACCGACTGGTGTAAATGGTGCTGGAGACTCAATGAAGAGGTCATTGATAAGGAAGAGTCTAAAAGCTATATAAAAGACAAGTTTGTCCTTCTTAAGCTGGATTTCCTCAGAAAGAGTCCGATGCCGACTAAACTATCGCAACAGAACCGGCGGGTGGCGAAGATGTACGGCCAGAAATTGTTCCCAACCCTTATAATTACTGACCCCCAGGGCAGCCGGCTCGGAAAGATTGGATTTATAGAGGGCGGGCCGAAAGCATTCAAAGAGAATTTGGAAGAGTTCCTGAAGGAAGCACGATGAATCGTCGCTGGTCACTCGTGAATCGTGTCTCGTGAAGCATGAAGAGTCGCTTGTTGGTTGAGGCCTGCGGCGTTGCTTTTTATTGGGGCGGGGAACAAATTTCAAAGATAATGCGCAGGATGAGATGGCTTTGGGGCAGCGAGACTGAAAGATGAGTTTTGCTATTAATTTCAACATTGATTTAATCCCCAAATTCCTGTAAAGTGTGCTCAAAATGAAAATGTGGAATTAACAAAGTTAAAGGACTAACAAATGGAAGTTTTTCGCCGGCCGGACAATCCTATAATCGAGTCGAAGGACGTTAAGCCGTCAAGAGACGGTTTCGAGGTTGTCGGCGTATTCAATGCCGGCGTTGCACGTCTCGAAAACCAGGTCGTTCTGCTGCTGCGCGTAGCGGAAAAACCCATCATCTCTCATCCGGAGACTGTTTTTGTCCCAATCTACGATGTTGCGAAAAATGATATTGTGCTGAAAAAGTTTGCAAAAGATGACCCTGCAAACGATTTTTCAGACCCGAGGCTAATAGTAACACCGACCAAGATATATCTTACATCGCTTTCGCATTTAAGATTAGCCCGCAGTCAAGACGGGATAAACTTCGAGATTGAAGAGACGCCTGCAATGGCGCCGGCAACCGATTACGAGACATTCGGGCTCGAAGATGCAAGAATCAGTCTCATCGACGGAAAATATTATGTTACTTACACTGCGGTCAGCCCTTTGGGAATAACCGCCTGCCTGGCCTCTACGGAGGATTTTACCACTTTCGAGCGTTACGGCGTAATCTTCTGTCCCGATAATAAGGATGTTGTGCTCTTCGGCGGACGGATTAACGGCAAATATTATGCCCTCAGCAGGCCTGATTCGCCATTGTTTAAGAGACAGGACATTTGGATTTCAGAATCAGATGATTTGTTCTGCTGGGGTAACCATCGATATCTGATGGGGCCTCGCACCAACTGCTGGGACGGGAAAAAAGTTGGCGCAGGCGCCGTGCCAATCAAAACAAAACAGGGCTGGCTCGAAATTTATCACGGAGCGGACAGTGACGACCGCTATTGCCTCGGGGCGGTGCTGCTCAATGAGAAAGAACCCTCGCAGATTATCGCAAGAAGCCAAACACCTGTTCTCGAGCCGGAAACTGATTATGAATGTGAGGGCTTCTTTGGGAACATAGTCTTTAGCTGCGGGCTGCTCTGTGAAGAAGGCCGCCTGAGGATTTATTACGGCGCAGCCGACACTTCTATCTGCTATGCAGAACTTGCCCTGGCAGATGTTATGGAGTGCTTGAAGCCGGGTGAGAATGATTAGATAAGCGGGTTGCTATTTGGAGAAGCTTTTGGTATCCTGCCCCATTATATGAACAACGGACGTTCACAATGCAGCTTTTGCGGTAAAACGCTTTTGCCGATTCAGCGATTGTATGGTCTTTTGGCGCCCCGCGCTTACAGCGTTATTATGTTCGGTGCGTTGTTCTGCACCTTAGCGGTAAAACTATTTCATTCAGTTAAGAACGAGCTGCTCGGCGAATACCTCGGCTGGATTCTCGCTGATGTCTCTGTCCTGCTGGGGATTGAGGTTGTTCTGTCAATAATCTGTTTTTGCAGGCCCGGCAAAAAGGTCGTTCGGTCGGTTACGATTTTTGCCGCTATAGTGTGCACATGGTCGGTTATGAACGCCGGCTGGGTGATAAAAACCGGGACACAAATCCTGCCGGGGACCCTTCTGCCGCTTGTTCGCGACCCATTGAATGCGCTAAGCATTATCGGCGTCAGTCTGGTAAAAATGCCTGGTGCAGCCTTTATATTACTCGCACCCAGCGCTGTTGCGCTTACCTTTTTCTTTTTTGTCCTGGCGAGACCGCCGCTGCCGATTTACAACCGCAAAAGCTTCGCAAAGAAAATTATCATTTCAATCGCAATCGTCATTATCGCAGTGGCGGCCCGCGGAGCAACCCGCAAACAAGGCTCATCACAGACAGCATCGGTCGGCCTGCGCTATAACTGTCACTTAAGGGCTGTAACAGGTTTTTTCACATCCGGTTCCAGCCGATTAACTAAGACCGATATGGACAATGCCAAACGAAAAATACCTGCGTTCGATGAGTTTGAAATTGCATTGGCCGACCGGCAGCGACAAATAAATCACAACGTCGTTATAGTTATCCTCGAAGGGATTCAATACAGACTGACTTCCCTGGCAAGAGATAAAGATGACCCGACGCCTTTTCTTGCCGGGCTGGCCGGCCGGGGCGCAGAGTTTTCAAATACACGAACGACACTCGCTCATACGACAAAGGCCCTGTTCTCGCTTTTGACCGGCCGATTGCCTTCAATCTCTCAGGATATTGCCGAAGCAGTGCCGGTCGCAAAACCCTACGCCGGCCTCGCTACGATTCTAAAACAACAACTGGGGTATCGCAGCGCATTTTTCCAGTCGGCCAAAGGCAACTTCGAATGCCGGCCGGGACTTGTTTATAACCTCGGCTTTGACAAATTCTGGGCAAGGGACGATTTGAGCGACCCTAATGCCTTTTTGGGCTATCTGGCGTGCGATGAGTTTTTAATGCTCAAACCTGTAAGCGAATGGATAAAAGCCGATAGCGGACCGTTTCTCGTGGTAATTCTATGCTCGGTTTCACACGACCCCTACGAGGTGCCTCAGTGGTTTGCAGCCCCTGCCAGAAAGCCCTTCGAGCGCTACCTGCAAACAATTCGCTACACCGACAAATTCCTAGAAGCGCTTAATGGAGAACTTGCCGGGTTGAATCTTTCGGATAATACCATTTATTGCGTCATCGGAGACCACGGCGAAGCGTTCGGCGAACACAGACTGAGCGGACATGAGCGAATAGCTTTTGAAGAGACGTTGCGCATACCCTGGGTTATGCGGGCACCGTCTCTTCTCGAGGGGCAAAGAAGAATTACAGAGCCGGTCAGCTCGATCGATTTAACACCGACACTGCTGGCTCTTCTGGGTTTCGATACCAGAAGCGCCCATTTTGACGGCATTGATGCGCTCGGGGTGATACCTGATAATCGCAAGGTATATTTCGCCGGCTGGATGCAGGAGGGGCCCGCGGGATTCGTGCAGGCAAAGGACAAATTCATACATAATCCGACAACTAAAACAGTCTCTGTTTATGATTTGAGTGCCGACCCGTGTGAACTAAACGGAACAGAATTACAGCCACAGCAAGGACGGCAAATCGCAGAAGAGATATTTGCCTGGCGAAAAAACAGTATTTTTCGGCTCGATGAGCTGTCTGTCGAGAAAAAGACTCTTTTCGACTCATACCTCTGCCACCGCAGGGCAGATCGCGTCTGGCGGGCAAAATATCAACACAACGCAAAAAATTGATGATGCCCTTTCAAAAAAGTTGAAGTGCCGCAATAGCAAAAAGGGCGGAAAGTAGTTGAAAACTTAAAGCTAAAAATCATAGCGTAAAACTTGAAATTAGATGAACTTTGAATTTTAAACTAGGGTTTTACATTTTTCGCTTTACGTTTTTCGCTCAAATCTTAGCGTCTTTTTTCAAAGAAGCTGTTTTGGGATTATCGCAGTTGAAAATCCTCATCAGCTCGAAGACCATCGGGGTCTTTTCGGCTAATCTTTTAAGAGTCGCAGAGCTTATATTTTTTTTGTCGAAGGGTACCCTTTTGACATATTCCTGTATCGCTCCGGCGTCTCTGCCGTATTTGTATTTGTATGTAAAGTTGCCCGCAGAATCCAGTTCAATATCGCCGTTCAATTTGTTCGGCACGCTTATGTAAAATTCGCTTTTGTAAAGGTTCTCATCATTAAATAGCTTGGATGCAGCCAGATGTTCATAAAGCTCTCTCGCCGTATTCGGCGCAGGGTCAATCAGTTCGATATGTTCGGCCATAAAGGGGCGGTAAAGATATTGGCCGTTCTCGCGGTAATTATAAAGCTCTTTAAGCTTATTTTCGATGGTCTCCGCGACAAAAGGATAATGGGTGCAGCCGAGGATGATTGCTTTGAGTTTTTTGGCCCCGGGTGTTTTACGAATCGTTTCCATCAACGAGACTATGTGAAAATATACGTTATTGCTGACGGAATTGAGCTGGAGATTTTTCGGATTTTCAGCCGTGCCTTCGAACAGCATCTTGTTGTCTTCCCATTCGAATCCGTATCGTTTGAGTATTGACATATCTATCCTGGCTCTCACATCGGGGTTATCAGGAGAGATTCCCACGTAATCCTTTTGCGGCGCAGTGGCCCCAGGGGCGATATATCCGCCAATTCCGTCTATCGCCGAGGCAAGTGCAATTCCGCTCTGCTGGAAAATTGTAATCTCGCCGGTATAGCCCATATCAGCTTTAAGAGCATTTAGTGTCTTGACGTATCCTTTTGAAGCGACTGTCCCAGCCGTGGCAAATACGGCGATGCTGCCGCCTTCATCCTTTCCAAAAACCTCTAAAGCTGCTCGCGAGCCGGCATCAATTACGCCTATAACCTTAATATCCAGTCCCGCACTTTCTAAGAACTGCTCGATTTTTGCCTTGCCGTAAGCTGTTGCCGTATTACAGCCGATGACTATCGCCTTTACCGGCTGCTTGTCGGTTTGGTACCTCACATCATTTGCGGAAAGGTAATATTTATCGCCCAGCAAAAACTGTACGTCCTTGATAATGTGTTCTACAAGCAGAACCGTTTTGTTTTCGCGCGTGTAATTGCTGTAAGGCATATTGGCCTGGTCGCCAAGATAGATAAAATATTCTTTCCGCAAATCTCTAAGCCCGTCCCCGCCTTTTTTGAGGCCGCACGTTTTATTATCATACTCATCGAGACTGACAATTGCATCCAGCACCGTCAGCCCGCCGGTACCAGAATCAAAAACACCGACAGGCAGAGCGTTTCTTTGGGCAGGATAATTTTGTGTGTCAAGATAGAAGAAGCTGCTCTTGTCTTTTAATACAACATCAACAATACTGGTTTGCCCCTGGCACCGGCCAAAACCGATTGCAACAAGCAGGATAAATGTGATTGTTTGCCACTTTGGCTTTTTTGACGTGCTCATAACAGGTCCCTCTTGAAATAAATTTTTAAACATTTACCAGGCTCTTTATGCGCCCGGGCATTTAACACAACCACCCTTGCGCACTAAACAGCCATATATCAACTTGTAATATAACATGATTTGTAGTTGTTTGTCAATAACCTGCCCGGCGGTAGATAACCCAAATGAGTCCTGGCCAAAAGAAAGGGGGAACGAACAGGCGGCGGGCGGATTCGAACCGCCGAATAACGGTTTTGCAAACCGTCGCCTTAGACCTCTTGGCTACGCCGCCAAAACATCGATATCTTATGCGTCTGTGGCCAAAACCGAAACGCAGAAAATAATATATTCTATCGCGGCTCTTATTGCAAGGGGAATCCCATTTTGCAAAAAACTGCAAAATAGGAACCCTCGGTCGCTGAATTCTGGTATTATAGTCGCTATAATTTAAAACCAGGCTCAGTCGAGATACCGGGGCCTTGTGGTTCAGAATTCAATACAGGTTCTCTCAAGGACACAAAAATGAAAAAACTATTACTGTTGTTATGGTCGGCAATTTTGATATTAAGTGTCGGCTGCGCAGTTGAAACCAGACGGCAGCAGCCGCTTATTGGTATCACCTGCGCATACAAACTGGATTTGGAAGAATATTCGGTGGCATCAGGTGCGCTGCGATATACCTATATTGACGCCGTGCTTGAGAGTGGAGGTGTGCCGGTGCTTTTGCCGCCGAACCAGAGCGAAGAAGCCCTGAAGCGATACGTCAAGACGCTTGACGGCCTCATGCTCACAGGTGGGGATGACATTCCGCCATCGGCCTACGGTGAAAAACCGCATCCAACAACAAATTTAATGGCCGAACAAAGATACAACTTTGAAAGCAGATTAGTTCGCCTGTGGCTGGAAAGCAACAAGCCGATACTGGGGATTTGTCTGGGGATGCAAATGGTAAATGTGGTTTCCGGCGGCACCCTCATCCAGGACATACCTTCACAGGTGGCGGCGGATGTCGGACATAAGGGAACGGACGAGAATCTCATAGTGAACCATTCGGTAAAGATTGAACCGGACAGTCGTCTGGCCCGGCTTCTTAATGACGATGAGATAACGGTTAATTCAGTTCATCATCAATCGGTAAAGGATGTGGGCGGGAATCTGACCGTCGCCGCCCGCAGCGCCGATGGCGTTATAGAGGCCCTGGAACTGACAAACGGTAGATTTGGTTTGTTCGTCCAGTGGCACCCCGAAAGAATGGACAAAATACACTCAAAGGCAATCTTTGGCAGCTTCATCAAAGCCTGTAAAAAGTAAAATCGAACAAGCAAATCTCTCACCGCCGATTGTCGCTGCCTTGATTACTTCAATTTTATAATTTGCGCACCCTCAGAAGGCCTGGCGATGTGGACGTCGCTCTCGAGGCCAATTTTTCCCTTGTAGGCGGAGAGAGCTTGTTGGCTGAGCTCGCCCGTCGAATCAGCTCTGTATTTTTACTTAGAATCCCAAACAAAATGAAAATGCAGAATTTTGTCATTGCGAGCGAAGCGAAGCAATCTCAATGCCTAAGCTTGAGATTGCCACGTCGCCGCGCTCCTCGCAATGACATTTTGGGGCAGTTTTTTTATGTCACTACCACCAATCCTATATCAGGTACCGACAATCAACAAAAAAAAAGTCTAATATACCCCGACCCATTTCCCGGCAGGTTCGCCGTGCGTTACTGTCCGACTATCTGGCAAATGATGGTTCTTGTCCTCGGGCGGGTGTCGAAATCCACTAATACAATCTGCTGCCATGTGCCTAAGGTCATCTGCCCGTCAACAATTGGCACACTCAAGGACGCACCCAGCAGCGAAGCACGCACGTGCGAATGGCCATTATCATCATGCCAGGTTTCTTCGTGCTCGTAGCGGGCTTTTTCTGGGGCGATTTTTTCAAAAGCAGCGGCAATATCATAATTCACCAGCCCCGGTTCATACTCAGTGGTTGTAACACCGGCTGTCGAACCCACATTAAATACCGTAACAATACCATCGGCGATATCGGATCGGGCAATGGCCCGGCTTACCTCATCGGTGATATTGACGACATCGCAATTGCCATTCGTCTTGACTTTTATACTTTCTGTTTTGACCATCTCCGACGCCTTTATTACATAAATTCCCATCTTTGTGCTGCTGACAGGTTAATTGGTGCGAACCTTTTTTACAAGCCCTCTGTATATATAAAAGGCACCGATAGGCTGAGTTTTTAGCTCATAGTACCTGATGCAGTGGCTCGCCGGCCTCTCCAGCCGGGCAAAACCCGCAATTGCCCAAAAAACAAAAAAATTTATTTTTTTTAACTTATTCTATTGACGATACTAATATTTAGGTCGTATAATACTTTAGGTGCATTGAAGTAAGCAGGCAAGTTAAGACCGGTAGAGGTGGGCGCTTGGCTGCTTATATTTTTGCTTTGTTGGGCGGCGAAACATCGTGGGCAGGCAGTGTAAAATCAGCGGCCAAACGATAAAAGCTCTTTGACAAGTTAACAGTTAAGCCAAATTTACCCAGTTAGAAATAACATTTCTAACTGGGGAAAGCAGTGAAAGTGCGGCTTCTGCGGTTACAATACGCATTACCGCAGTCAGCTTAAAAAATATTTACTTAAAACAGCACTTTCGGTGCGTATCACGGTCTTCCAAATTTCATATATGTGTTTTTGGAAGATTATGCCAATTAAGTGTTGAGCCTTTCTCGACGATTTCCCCGATTTATCGGGGTTCGACGAATCAAATTTGAAGGGTTTGATCCTGGCTCAGAACGAACGCTGGCGGCGTGGCTAAGACATGCAAGTCGAACGGACCATTAATTTATTAATGGTTAGTGGCGAAAGGGTTAGTAATGGATAGGTAACGTACCCTCTGCTTCGGGATAGCGTCACCAGCACCTACTTTGTTCATTCTTATAGTTATGCGGAATTTAAAATATGCTCTCATGTTCACGACTGGAATGGGAGTATTGAGTGGACAAAGTAGGTGCTGGTTTCCGAAAGGGGCGGTAATACCGGATGATAACACTTGTCGATGGGCAGGTGTTCAAAGATTTATCGGCAAAGGAGCGGCCTATCTCCTATCAGCTTGTTGGTGGGGTAATGGCTCACCAAGGCTGTGACGGGTAGCGGGACTGAGAGGTTGACCCGCAACATCGGGACTGAGACACTGCCCGGACCTCCACGGAGGGCTGCAGTAACGAATATTGCGCAATGGGCGAAAGCCTGACGCAGCGACGTCGCGTGCGGGAGGAAGTCCCTCGGGATGTAAACCGCTGTCAGGGGTAAGAAAGTACGCTTCGGTGTATTGATCCAACCCAAAGGAAGTCACGGCTAACTTCGTGCCAGCAGCCGCGGTAAGACGAAGGTGGCGAGCGTTGTTCGGTGTTACTGGGCTTAAAGAGTGTGTAGGCGGAAAAGCAAGCGCTTTGTGAAATCCCCCGGCTTAACCGGGGAATCGCTTGGCGTACTGCTTTTCTTGAGGCAAGTAGGGGTGCATGGAACTCTTGGTGGAGCGGTGGAATGCGTAGATATCAAGAGGAACGCCAGTGGTGAAAACGGTGCACTGGGCTTGTCCTGACGCTGAGACACGAAAGCGTGGGGAGCGAACGGGATTAGATACCCCGGTAGTCCACGCTGTAAACGATGTCTACTAGGTTGTGGAGGTTCTGACACCTGCACGACCGAAGCAAAAGTGTTAAGTAGACCGCCTGGGGAGTACGGTCGCAAGGCTAAAACTCAAAGGAATTGACGGGGGCTCACACAAGCGGTGGAGCATGTGGATTAATTCGAAGCAACGCGCAGAACCTTACCTGGGTTTGACATGC
>Ga0180433_10001287_pt1 | contig 42119 bp, 28 predicted proteins | sample SS_ome_8_FD_132980 | JGI IMG/M metagenome (GOLD analysis project Ga0180433, IMG submission 132980) | Hypersaline lake sediment archaeal communities from the Salton Sea, California, USA - SS_1_D_1 metaG | ecosystem: Environmental > Aquatic > Non-marine Saline and Alkaline > Hypersaline >...
AAAAACAAAAGCCAAAAGTTCCTTTTTGAAAAAAGCACCATAAGATATTGCAATTAAACAGGTTACAGTTGACTGTTTCAAAAAACACGCACAAAAAACAAGAAAATGAAAGATTGTAGTACATAACTACGGTATGTCTTTATGGATTATTTGACACGCCTCTCTCTGATCAGATTCTTGATACGACTCAGGACTTTTCTCAATAACCATTCAGTCAACTCATTTATAAACCGGAGTGAATTTGCCTGCTCATTTACCGGCAAACCACACCGATGGAAGCAAAAGCTTCGCTGATATTCTTTTTGTACCAAATTACCTATATGTTCGTCAAGGAAAATCTATTCATGATCTAATTTCCTAATCTCCGGGTTTTTGAATTTATCTATGTGTTTTTTAGTTTGAAAGGCCCGGATGGGCAAGTTGAAAGACTTAAGGTGTGATGAATGCTTGAGATGGGCTACTATGTTTTTGGCAAGGCCGGCAGGGAGCACCCTGGATTACAGGCCTGTTGCCGGGAGGGCAAAATTGGTGTCGTACGTAACAGCACTCTACGCCTGCTATGCTTCTGAAATATTTACCCACTTGATACCGATTTTACGCGATGCGTATCCGAGCTCTTTGAGATAATCGCCGTAGGACATCATCCAGTGAGAATCCCTGACTTCGCTTATCAGCTTTTTCCAGTCTCCCTGGATTTCGACATCCTGCTGCGAACGGCATATTTCATAATATGGATTGCTTTTGACAATCCCCTTAAACCCGAGCCATCGCCCCGTGCTGTATTCGGGGTCGATGAAGGTAACTTCCTGTCCCTTTGGGATTTCCACCTTAGGTGCGGCGCCGTATTCGGATTCGTAGTGCGACATAATTCTTGCCGGCTCGTAACGGGTACCGTCCATCCGCCTCGGAGCGCTGCAATGCGCGCAGGTTACCATGGCGTGGTGTGGAAACGTCGAGTTGTGCAGAAAGACGGGTTTGCCGGAAATATAGTGCAGCAGAATTCCCGATGGGATCACGACAAAGTCCGATTCGCAGAACGCAAGCAGCCCCTCGTCGTTGAGCAGACTCAGGGTAAGACACGGCGTCGTCTGTGCGATCGGTAGTATCTCACTCATACAGGATTTGATTGTAAATGCCGAAGCGTTGTGCTCGAGCATCAGTTTCTTGAACGCATAATACAGCAGAAACGTATTTATTATAAACTTCTTGTCCGTCATGAGCGTCGTATTTGGCAGGGAAAGGTATTTATTCGCCCATTGCTCGGCTTTTGAGATTAGATTGCGGTCTTTTGCGATGCTTTTGATGCGCGGCGCAGCAATATCGTAACCGACTCCGATGATTTCAATTTTGTACTTTTTCCGGGCTACGTCTGGCGCCTCCGGCGAGTACTTGCCCCAAGGGCCGCCGAGCGCAACAATCCTTGCCCCTATGAAATTTTTAATCCCATACAAAGCCCGCAGCCGCCAGAGCAGTTCCTGCCCATCGTCAATAACGACATCGTCAACGTGCAGGCCCCCGTGATTTGCGGCGTTGTTCTGTTGTGGGCCGTTATCTGTGGCCAGATACCTGACGCTCAATGCTTCATACCAGTAATAAACCGGCCCGGAACGATGCCGGGCGAAGATAATCGTGTCCCTGTCTTTTTCTTTTGCGAAACACGCCCTGAGCAAATCTCCCGAACCAGTGGCGGGATAGACTACGATGACATCATAATTTTTCTTATGCACTTGTAGTGCTTGTTCAACAGTCTTGACTTTGGCGACGGGAAGTATTTCAAACGGGAAATCGGCGCCGGCGGATAACGAAGTAAGTTCCTGCGATATTCTTTTTGCCTCCTCTACAGCGGCCTGTTCGGTTTGAACGCCTCCCCACGACTTCCAGGAGGTTGCATGCCTGCGCTGCGGAATTCTATACATAAGGACCGGCTGGACGGACAATTTTTTCCCGGTTGCAATAAGAGGCTTTTCGGGGTTCCATTCTTGTATGCTGCTGTTGGCGGATGTTGGAGCACCGAAACCGAGGACTCCGCCGGCGATACCTGCCGTTGTCAGTCCGACAAATTCTCTTCTGTTCATATCGCTGCAAGACATAATAACCTCCTTAAGTTTAATCAATGGGGATTAAAGTTTAAATGCCGGTTTTATGAAGTTTCTCAAATTTCATGGTTTTCTAATACCAGATTTGCATCAAAAGAGCAACTGTGAAGCTGCAATCCTTCCTTTTATGGATATTTTAGCTGTATTTTCAAATATGTAGTAAAAACAGTTGACAAAATCTCCGGGAATGTTAAAATGTATTTGGTAGCGAGTTATCGTCTTTATTCAAGCCCCTGTTCTTTTTTTAGTCCTCCTTCAACAGGGGCTTGTTTATATATTCTTATGAGAAGTCCCTTACATTTGCCGAACAGGGCCGGCATAAGTTTCTAACTTCAATTTTGCAAAAGCTCATTTTCTAACATATATGTTGCCGGATTGCGTTAATGCACTTAGATTTCCATCCACCCGATCTGCCAGAACAGTGTGCTCTGGCCGCCCGGGAAAGGCCCCATTCTTGCGCCGGGATCCATGCGGCAGGCGCGGATTAGTTCAATGCTGCCCATTGTGCCATCACGGATCTTCCCAATCAAAGCCTGACGGAAGAATAACGGCACATTAATCCGCATCCGACATTCAATGAACTTGATAAGTAACGTTTGAAGTGTAATTTCATAATTACCCCTTCTGCCGAAATTATCCTATAGTGTCCAGCCTTGTCGATATGGCGGATTGATAAGCCGGTTCGCTTCGTCATTATTGGTGAATCGCATATTCTCACTGTCCCACTCGAGTTTTTGCCCTAACATTTGCATTGCGATAATCCCCAGCCGGGCCAGTTCGGTTAATGGGCCGCCGTAATCGAAATTCGAGCCCGGTTTGCCGCCGTTCTTAATGGCGCTTAGCCAGTCCTGGTGGTGATCCCTCACACGCGGAATCGTCTCTTCGGGCAGATTATATGCTTTCATCTTTGCTTCCGGGATGATTCGTACGCTGCCGGCGCCGTGAGAGCCGTGCATTATCTTACCCTTGTCTCCGATTACGATAGCCCCGGTGCGCGGCACTTTTCGCCCTGCCTCCAGGTCGTCCGGACGAGGGATCTCTCTCTTGCCGCTGTACCAGAATAGCTTGACGGGGCCGCGTTTGCCTTTGGCCGGGAATTGAAACGTAATCATCGAACCGGACGGAAAAGTGTCGGAGTGTTTGCTGGGATCATAATCGTCAGCCTCGGCCTGAATAGTGGTCGGAGCTCCAAGATCGAGCGCCCAGAAAACCGGATCGACCACGTGGCAAATCCAATCTCCGATTGTGCCGGAGCCGAACGGCATCCAGCCTCGCCAACTGCCGGGATGGTACATCGGATTGTACCTGCGGTGTTTGGCCGGACCCAGCCAGAGGTCCCAATCCAGCTCGCGCGGAATCTCGTGAATCTCGCTGCGCTTGGACAACTGGTTGATTTTGCAGTGGTTCGCGCCGCAGGCGGCATGTACCTCAGTGACGTTTCCAATCGCCCCGTCCCATATCCACTCACAGAACCTGCGGATAGAATTTGACGAATGTCCCTGGTTGCCTAATTGTGTCACTACCTTGTGCTTTCGGGCTGCCTTCATTAGTTCGCGTATTTCGTAAATAGAGTGGGCCAGCGGCTTCTCACAATAGACGTGTTTTGACCTTCTGATCGCGTCCATAGCAGCAACGGCATGTGTGTGGTCCGGCGTGCAGACGGCCACCGCATCGATCCGGCTATCCATCTCATCCAGCATCTTGCGAAAATCCTGGTAAAATTTGGCGCGGGGATGTTTCTTAAATGCTTCTCCAGCTCGCCTGGTATCCACGTCGCACAAGGCAACAATGTTCTCTCCGCCGCAGCCATTCACGCTCGCACCGCCTCTTCCGCCGACGCCGATAATGGCAATGTTCAGTTTGTCGCTGGGAGCAGTTCGGCCTGCTCCTCCCAGCACGTGACGCGGCACAATCGTAAATGCCGTTACTGCCCCCGCGGCTCCCTGTAAAAACTCGCGTCTCGAAGTCTTTTTGCTGCCCTTACTCATGATCAAACCTCCAAATGTATTATCTAATGCAGGCTCTCGCCCGCGTTGCTATGAATTTATTTCAGCGTATTTTCCGCATAATCTTATCTAATCGATTCTTCCGGCAATTCCATTTTTACTCCTTCGTCGAGAGGCATCTTGTCCGGTAACGCGCCGGTTTGTTTGAGCTGACGAGCAAGCTCGGCCTTCAGTTCTTTGACGATAGAAGCGTATTTCGGATTGTTGATGAGGTTGTTTTTTTCGTTTGGGTCTTCCTTTAGATTATACAGTTCGGCCATGTGTCGGTCCGGCCCGCCGTCGCCGTGAGGATAGTGAACGTATTTCCACTCGTCAGTGCGGACGCCTCGCACGTTTGGTGTGTAAGGGAACTGTTTTTCATAGTTGTATTCATAAAGCCAGGATTTTCGCCAGCCTTTTCCATTTCCCTTGAGCAGTTGTTTCCATGACCGGCCGTGAATGTTTTTAAGCGGCTCGGTCCGGCAGATATCCACAATAGATGGTGCTAAGTCAATATTCAGGACCTGCTGCTTTATAACCATGCCGGGTTTGACAAGTTTGGGATAGCGAACGATCAGTGGGACACGGATGCTCTCTTCGTGCATGGTTCGCTTGTCGATCATGCCGTGTTCGCCGAGCAAAAATGAGTTGTCACTCGTAAAGATAATGAGCGTATTATCGAGCTGCCCGATTTCATCAAGTGCTTTGTAAATCTCGCCCACGCTGTCGTCCACTGAGTTGATCGTGCCGGTATAGCTTCGGACGAACGTTCCGAATATGTCGACGCCCTCTGGGCTCTTATCCGGGAAATCTTTGCGGAAACCGTAGAGAGGCCCATAGATGCCGTGCCAGGTATCCAGCCGCTCGGTAACCCATTTCGGCTTGGTTTCCAGATGAAAACCGGTCTCGGGATAAGGGACCGGGACATCGTCGTAGGTGTGTTCGTATTTTTCCTCGGGGACAAAAGGACCGTGCGGAGCCTTGTGTCCCAGAATCAGCATGAACGGCTTGTCGGTTTTGCGTTTGTCCTTCAGCCAGTCAGTAGCCATATCGGTGACGCGTGAGGTATAGTAGCCTTTGACGAGCCGGCGAGTTCCATTGATATTGAAGGTCGTGTCGTAGTATTTGCCCTGTCCCTTATGTGTGATCCAGTAATCGAAGCCGGGGCGTTTTTCGTCGTCCTGCTCGCCCATGTGCCATTTGCCGATATAGGCGGTGTTGTAGCCGGCCTCCTGCAGGCGGCGAGGATAACTCGCCAAACTCGTGGGATAGTCCGTGAAGTTGTTCATTACACCGTGCGAGTGGGCATACAGCCCGGAAAGAAATGAAGCCCGGCTCGGTGAGCAAAGCGAAGTAGTGACGAACATATTCTCGAACAGAGCTCCTTCTCTGGCCAGTCGGTCCAGGTGGGGAGTTTTCATGCCCAGCAGAGGTTTAGGCATAATACCGACACAGTCCCATCGCTGATCGTCGGTAAAGATAACGACGACGTTGGGGCGGTCCTTGCCGCCGGATGAAGTTTTTGGTGTTTGACAACCGCCCAGGACCATTCCGGTGGTCGCCAGGCCGGCGGTTTTTAAAAAGTCCCGGCGTCCGATTCGAGTCGTATTCATAATACCTCCCTGCTTTTTAGCTCTTGCCTTAATCTATTTTTTACAGATACCTGTCTTATCATTATTCTTCAGCCACTTTTCGGCGGAATGCCTGCTTAATGCTAATAAACATGATAACGCACAGGTTGTCAAGTGCGGCTGGCAAAACCGATAAAAGTTGCCTGTCTTTTGAAAGGTGCTAAGTATTCATGAACATTTATTCGCCGGGCGATGGATTCGCTGCGATCCAGTTTTCCGGATCGTTGCCGTAATCAGCGGGCACAATGCGCGTTAGCGATTTACCGGACCCATCCGGTTCGGCTGGCCAGGGGTCCTCGCCGGCGGGATGAGAGCCGTCGCTGTAATTGACACGGTCGATGCGGATGTAATAACGTGTGCCTTCGAGAAGGTCGCCCGGTTTCGAGACTTGGATTTTCTCGCCGGCGTTGCTCAGTCTGCCGGAATCCCATTCGAAAATTTGGACACTGTCGTCGGCCGAGTATACCGACTCAAATGCAGCCACATCTTTAACCAGCAGAAGATGTTCGCCGGGGGCCATTGTCGTACCGAGCGGGAAATCAAAGCTGATACCGTTGCTGTCGTCCGCAAAACGCCAGGGCACGTCAATGATTTGTTCATTATCATACTCAGCTAACGTAATCACAGAATCGCTGATGTTTAGCAGCTCAATATATTCCGTGTCGCGTGCATCCTGCCCGGGATTCGAGGGCAAGACGCCTTCGACACTGGGCGGGTTATACATAATCTCATTGATAACGACAGGGCCGACTTTCGGGTAGGCATTTGCACCGCCGGGTGTGTTAACGCTCATTGCCACGAAATTGAACGTGCCGGTGCTCTTTTGATAGCGGCCGAAGGCAACGGCAGTTTCAGAAGCGTCGAATTTCTCCTGGTCACTGTATCCGGTCAATACGCCGTCTTTGCCGGAGTGCAGATAGAGCGTTTCGCCGTTCTCGCTGAGCGCGAAGGGTACGTGACAACCCGGATCTTCGGAATAGCCGAAATTCAGGTCTTCGTAAAATACAACGTAGGCGTATGGTTCGATAGTCGTCCCGGCGGCAATCTCGTATTTCATTAAGTCAACAGAACTGTCGCTGATGAACCAGCCGCCGATATTGATGGCAGTATCAGTCGAATTGTGCAGCTCTATCCAGTCCGGCTCGCCGGCGTGTGAATGGGCCAGCAATTCGTTAATTACCACCTCGCCGAGCGCCGGCAGGTCTCCCGTATCGTCCCGCCCGGGTGAGCCGTCCGGCTCGGCGCTGGGACGCCAGGCGCTCTTGCTGTCCCACTGGTTCGGCTCAGCGATTGTTGGTTCTTCTATGGTCAACGAGAATCCCATCCCGTCGGTCATATCGTACCAGCCGTCTTTATAACCGAATTCCAGAATCGTGCTGTTCGTCGAGTCTTCCAGTTTTATGTTTTCTCCGCCGTTGGATAGCTGCCCATCGTATGGACCCAAGACCCGAACGCCGCCGGGCACGATGTATCGAGAAGCGAATGCGGCTTGATTTTTCGCGATTACGAGATAATCGCCGCCGTTTAATGTAATGCCGGGAAGGTTAAAAGAAATTCCGTTAGTAAATTTCACGCCGTCCAGTAGAAGCGGGGCGGTTCCGATGTTCTTCAGTTCGATATACTCATACTCCTGGCTGTCAAAAATATCCCCCTCCGCCGGATTGTACATCACCTCCGTAATCCGCAGGTATTTCTGCTGGTCGCTCGGGTCGCCCGGATAGTTGAGTGTGTTCACCAAACGCCCGGTGCTGTCAAGAAGATTTATCGTTTCTCCCCAACTGGAAAGATGGCCTTTGTAGTTGCCCTGCACCAGTAATTTCTGACCTGCTCTGGGACTTCTGGTGCGGTTGCGGAAGGCCATAGCGTGTGGTGTGATATAGATTTTGCCATTTCTCGGAATGACCGTGCCCGGCGGGAATAGATGTTCTACGCCGCCTTGCAGAGACCAACTGGAAATATCAACCTCGAACACGTTGGGATTGTACAGCGAAACATATTCTTCGTCCTGGTTGCCGGAGACGGGATTGAAATCTATCGCATCGAAATTAACGGTAACGTTTTCCGGTTGGGCGTCGGGAATGCCGGCGTTCTGGTCGTAGCCGGGATTGTGGATGCTGTGGTTTTGGAACAGGTGCCGCCGCCGGACCGTCAGATATTGGGTCTTTATCCTTTCGAGATTGCTGTACCAACCGCTGGAGCCCAGTTCGATGTCGAGCTGCGCCCTCAATTCGTCGATTCTCTTTTCGAACTTTCGTTGCGAGACGGGCGTATTCGGCGGCTGGAGCAGATTGTCCATCAGCGTTCGCAGCCGGCGGAGGTACATCCGGCGAATTGTTTGGTTGTCGTGAAGGGCGTCGATCAGGCAGTTCCACTGGCGGTCGACCTTCTGGTGCTCGGAACAGCCGTAGAACGGATGGCTTGGCGAGCGCACGTCCCCCGGCCAGTCCTGATCGGCGATAACGCCGCCAACGCCGCTGTTAATACCGAAGGTCAAATCCTTGTCCCAGGGCAGGAACATCCACTCGTTCGTGCCGCGGGGATTATTTACGGGATCCCAGGTGTCACGATAGGCGTAGTAGTTCTTATGGGTATGGTCGTTTTCGTGCATGATTACCGATGAGGCCCAGTAGTTTATCATGGCGGGAATATTGACGTTGTCGAATACGAATGTGTCCCGGTTGGAATTGCGGGTATCGATACCGCCGGCGAGAGCCAGAAGGTCGCTGGAGTCCTCATCAAGACGAGTTTTTTTCCTGTGGATGCCTTCCCCGTCGATTCTTCCGCTTTGCAGGTCGTCGTACATTTTGTACAGCGCGCCGTCCGGATCAAGGTTGTTTCTGCGCAGCATGTCCCGGTCCTGCTGTTCTATAAAAATGCGAACGGCAAGGTAAAGGCCGTTTCGCCTGACGTGCATTGGGAACGAAAGGCTGCCGGGCTGGCCGGCGTTAACGTAAGTCTCCCAGCCCAGGACCTGGCGTATGTAGGTTGGGTCGCCTCCACGTTCGTTCAGATTGATTTCGTCCACTCGCGGCAGGGCGGGATCGAAGCGGAAATGATGGCCGTCGTTGAACTCGAACTTTCGCCCGTGAGTAGTGTAGCCGCCGCGAAGGCGTACGAAAACATTATCGTAGAATTCGCCGTCATAGAACACGGATGCCCGTGTACCGGAGCGGCTCCCGGCGGCGCTTGTATTTTCGACGAAGTATTGAAAGATCGGAAGCTTTGTACGAACGGAGGGATCGGCCACCACCGTGCCGAAATATTCGGGCGACTGGTTTCTGCCTTCTTTCACAAGAAAAAGAGGATTGTATGAGATATTGGCCTGGGTGTCGTATGAGATAATCTTCCAGCGAACCATGTCGCCTGGACCGTATTTGTCGGCGTCAATGGCGGCGGCGTATATGTTGTCGTTGGCCGCTCCGTCGTTGTGAAGCCCGTCATCGAACATAGTGACAATATCGCCGGCACTGAAATTGGTCCAATAGACCAGTGACACTCCTGCAACAGATTCGAACGTCTCGGTCACCTCGGCTCTGATGACAAGGTCTTCGCTGGCATTTGGCTGCGGCGGATTCTCAGTAACGTTGCGGATAGCCGGGCCGAGATTTGGTATGGCAACGCTGTTTTTTCCGCCTGGCGTTGGCCTTTTGAAGTAACCTTCGGTGACCGAAGATAAATCGACCAATTCAAGCTCCGTAGCTGTCAACTCCGGCAGAATCAGCAGGTCCGAACTTCCCATACTGCCGTTCAGGCCGTGGATAGCCAGCACGTTAAAACCAACAACAAGAACGTCCTTATAGGCGCTTATGTCAAAATCCTGAAAATTTACGGCGAGGCTGTCATTCCTGTTTGCCACGGCTCCGGAATTCCACGTCAGCTCATGCCGGCCGGGGGCGTTGTCGCCGCCCAGCTCACAGCCGTTCAGATAAGCTGCGAAACCGTCTTCGTATTTCATGCGCAACGTCAGTTCGTCGATGACCGAAACATCCTCGACGACAAATGGAATACGGATGTATACCGTTTGATTGACGTTTCTCATCGAGCCGACGTCAAGGCCGATTAAGCCTGTGTAGTCGTATCCGACGCCGGTGCTGCCGCCTTGCCATTGCGAGTCGTCGAATGCCGGCTCGGTCCAACTCAGGCCGAGCGAGTCATCTGTCGGAATCAGTGCCGTTGCGGGTGCGGACTCCGTTATGAGCGTTGTTTCAGTAGTTAACACTGCTGCGCCGCTGCTGAGCCCGTAAGAAAAGTTACCGAATTGCTGTGGATACTCGTATGAGTGTTCTATCGTTTCACCGTCAGGTTTGACGAGGGCTAGAAAGCCAGCGTCTCCGTTGAGCTTGAAATTGGTGTGCAGCTCATCATCCGGATCGTCCCGATCTTTACCTGAAGCGAAGATAATCTTGAACCGGCCCGGCTGGATCTGCACAGAGGGAAATTTCCACCGTCTTAAATTATCGGTGCTGTCGGTCAGATACCAGTCATCCAGATCGATTGTTGTGTTTGCGGGATTGTATATCTCTATCCAGTCGGACGAGTCGCCGTTTTCGTCCAGAAGCTCCCCGGCTTCCAGCGGCGGTTTGCTGCCGTTAATCGCCATAAACTCACTGATAGTGAGCGATGGGGTCTGCACCTGTGATTCCTGCGCAACAAATGTATAGTCAGATACGTGTAGTGCCGAGTGATTTTCATCCGCCCACTGTTTTGGCAAAAATCTCAGATTAGTAAAAACGGGCCCACACTCAGTGTTCGAATCGTCCTGAAGAAATGGTGTCTGGGAGAACACGAGCAGCCCGAGAGCCGGTAGTAAAATATACAAAAGCGCTTTAGGTAGCCATCCGCGGCTGTTCGATTTCATATCATATTTTTTCTGCAAGTTGCCGATTGTCATACGATGATTTTCCTTCATTTCAGAATTATTCAAAACAGCGAAATATACGCCTGAATATCGGTTCAGTTGCTTTGTACGAAAGTCCTACGCAGGTGTTCGGATATGCGGGATATCGAACAGGATTTATGGCCGTCGCTTTTACAAAAGCGATGAATGATTAGCTTCATCCTTGTTTGCATTGTTATATTAATGAATAAAACGGACAGGGCCTATACCGAGCCAATCAGTATAGGCCCCGAATCGATACAAATTTATTTTCCTGCCGTCAGGCTGTTATTTCCCGCCGGCTATTACCACGCAGGCCAGATAAGCTGCTGGAGCCACTCATCGGCCAGAATTGCAAAATCCTTGAAATTAACAGTCTTGGAATTAACCGGCTCGTCGTCGGAAACGTTCGCCGGCGAGGTTAACGGGTAATACATTTCAGTCATGCCAGCGGCACTTAGCAAGTCGGTTTCCGAGAGAGCATAGTCGTAAATCTGAACGTCATCAATCAAACCGGTGAAATACTTAATCAGGCTGCCGTCCCGGTTGTCAGTTATTACTCCGACATAAGCATTACTCTGTGTCGTGCCGGAAAGGTCGTATCCTGCAGGCACCGTGCCGGTGCCGTCCAATACCCCATCGACGTAAATGAGCAATTGTGTCGCTTTTCTCATCCCGGCCACGTGATGCCAGGCATCATCATTCACCGCGGTATTGCCCGTCGCCTGAGCCTTGGTGGCGTCGTCGTCCGTAGTCAGGGTCATCAGGCCGGAAGTTACCTCGTTGATGGCTATCGTGTATCTGATTCCCCCGGTCTGGTCTGCTCCGTTGGCGAATACTGTGCCTTTGTTTTCATCGCCGGTGCCTGATTGAGCTGTCTTTATCCATGCGGATATTGTCCAGTCACCGGTACCGAAATCGAGAGTGGTAGGATTACCAAAGTCCACGTAATCGTCGCCGTCGAGACTGATCGCTTGGCCGGAATTACCTGCTGCATAGGTGGGATTGCCTCGCGTTGTTCCTGAGTTGCCGCCGGCGCTGTCACTTGTATTATTGTCGAACTTCCACCATGATACGGCCGGCTGCGGTGTGGTTGCGGCTACCGTGTAGTCACTTTGCAGCCAGTCATTGATCATAATCTGAAGGTCTTTGAAATCCACGACGCCGTCACCGGTAAAGTCGGCCTTGAGGGGTGTCACTTTGTCGGGAACATATCTCGGCTGGTAAAGGCTTATATCGTCGATAAACATTTTTCCCGAGCCGCCGGGCTGGGGATTGCTTTTGTCGCCGAAGCCGATGGAGATACTGTTGACATCGGTCAGATCGACGCCCTGGTCGCTGAACTCTTTCAGGTCGACATTCCATTGGGTCCAGGTGTTTATCAGTGTTGCATCGGGATTCTCGTGATACACCGTACCTGTCGTGCCGTTGTTGTTCGAGACAGCCACGTACATCGACGCCGCCTCGTTGCTGGTCATGCCGATATCCTGATTAGTCCACGCGCCGACGCCATTGCTCGTGACGTTGGAGAATTTTGCCTCACATGCTAAGCCGGAATTGTGGCTGGTTACCGCCAGGCCGATATACATGGGTATATTCATGTTGATCGGTATAGACGGACCTAACTGCGTCCACGAGTTGCCGTCCGGCGAATAATAGGCCCTGACGAGCCCGCCGATGGTACGTTCCAGTTTCACCCAATACGGCGCTGTCAGGCCGGCCTGGCTGTCGCTGTCGCTGGTGTTACCGGCGGTGGTTCGACGTCCGAACCAGACGCCGTTGCCGGGTGTTAAGGCCGCCATCGCATGTGCCGCGTCCGGATCGAGAGAGTCGCGAATCATCACGCCGGCCTTGGCCCAGGGATCTGTGTCCTGGACGCTCTCCACCCTGGCGATAATCGAGCCGGCGCTAGTCAACTCCTGCCATGCGAAGTGGAACTGGTCGGAGGCGCCCCAGATATCGGCACCTTCTGCGGTCATCGTATATGTGCCGGCCGGGGCTTCCGTGAAGCCGCCGAGAAATGCCGGGTAGCCTCTGAACCACAGCGACAATGCCTTGACGTCCTGTTCGGTCCAGTCCCTGGCGTCGGTCAATGTCTTTGTCGCTTCTGAATATTGTAGGTAGCCTTGTTTATTGTTATTGTAAAGGTACGGCATCGACTGACGGCCGCCATGGACGATAGTTTCCTCGGTGAAGGAATTCGTGGTTTCGTCGCCTACTGCGGCGCCGGTGCCGTTGCCGGGAAAGTACGGCGGAACGGCCGGCTCGCCATAGCCAAGCCCATCGTGCCATGCGTACCATATCTGATTGTCGCCGGTGTCATAATCTTCGAAATCGTCCACGAGAATATGGTCAAGAATCGCAAAGTTCCAGACATCTCCTTTGTGTATAGTAGCACCATCAGCTTCTACTTCATCTATCCGCCAGTAGTAATTATTGCCCAATTCAAGAGCCTTAGATGGAGTATAGACAACAAGATTCTGCCGTCCCTGGTATATGCCTGTAACATCAGTTATGTCGGCGTCATTCACATCTTCTTCATTAGTCCCAAAATAAACATCATGCTGAGCCGCACTCTCTCCTGCAGTCCAGGCAAATGGAGTTGCCTCTGATAGCGTTAAAGTTACACTGTTTGGAGGTGTTATAACACGGGCCTTGTCCGGATTCGAGGAAACCGGTGCAATTACGCCGGGTTTGTATGCAAAGAAGTCCACGTCGAATGCTCCATGCGAACTCGTGGAACCCATTGCCAGGCCAATGTTTGGTCCATCCTCGGCATTTTCCGTTTCATTACTGGCTGTAACGTGAAACTCGGTTGATGTGCCCGAGCCGTCCATATAGATATTGACCTTGTGTGTGCCGCCTCCGCTGGTATCGGACTGGATAGTAATCCAGAACTCGTGCCAGATTGTCAGGTCGTCGATATCCAGCAGGTTTAGTGTACCGTCATCATTTCCTTCGAGATCCACGTCGCCCGAGGGTGAGCTGCCGTTAAGGTTGGGCATGCACAATCCGTTTCGATCCGGATTCTTATCTCCGCCCTGCTCATCTCCGGCCAGAATCAGGCTAAAAGCGATTTGGCCGTCGGCTTCTGCTTCTCCCTGATGGATAGAGAAGTTGCCCTTGCCGCCGTGGTGGATAGTATAGCCGTTTCCTTCGGCCGGCCAGGGACCGGTCGGACTGCCGCCATCGCCATTGAGATCGTCCAACGGAGGCGTCGTGGCAAGACGGGCACGGAATGATATCGTAACGCCATCGTCAAGGATGGTGTTTGCTATGGCTGAATCGATGCCGTCGTCGGACATTCGGTGACTGAAGTAAAGCTTTCGGTTGGTGGGGTCGCTCTGGCCATGGTCCCTGGGGTCTCCGGTGTCCTGGAGCCGAGCAAAGGTATCGGCGCCTTCGGTAAGCACACTGACACCGCCCGGCATTCCTGTGCCTATTTCCGATCCATCCCACTGGTCCGAGCCGTTATCGTGATCCCAGGTCCCATCCAATGCCGTAAAATCTGCTCCGGGAGCTGCCGCATCACCGGTGTAAACATACGTCCAGCCACCATCCGGGTCTCCATAGTCGACGCCCGCGATGGTCGTGCCTGCGATCAGGCTGAGCGCAAAAACAAGAGAAGCTAAGTAAAACGATTTTTTACACATAATAGTCCTCCTTCAAAATAATGGAATTAAGCAATAACCGGTCTCTTTATGATCTTTACTGAACAAGAGCAGTTAAATTCCCAATTTCACCGAACTCTATCTATGTCTAACCAGGACAAATGTTTATGGTTTGACGACACCTCCTTCTAAATGTCCCAAATCAAGCTGCAGATATAAATATGAATGTTCTGCCGTAAGTCAATACGACTACGTAGTTTTTATAGCAGATTTGGAGCTTAGGTTCAAGGAAAATCTTATCCGGAATCGAGCTTTTTTGTCTTGAGAGCTTTTTAGCAGCAGAAACACCCCGCAAATATACACTTGATAGGATACTTATAAGGCGTTGGACATGGTATATTGACCTCACTTGGTACCCGGTCCTATTATAAGAGCTTCTTTATAAAACTATGATTTTGAGATATTTTGATGTTGCAGAACAGGCGATTTAGAGGTATAATACAATTTTATGCTGAGTAAGGCTTTCAAGAACGCAGGAGATTACAAAATACAGTGGAACAGAATAATCGTTTTGCGCATCCCGTGATTAGTGGCAGAAATATATACAGAGGAGTTTGATTATGCACAAGCGAAGAACGGACGGTTTTACATTGATAGAACTTTTGGTCGTAATCGCTATTATAGCGCTGTTGATGTCGATTTTGATGCCGGCGTTGCAGCGGGTAAAAAAGCAAGCCAAGAGTGTTGCCTGCCTAAGCAAGCTCAAGCAGTGGAGCCTGTTTTTCTCGATGTACGCCGAAGACCACAACAGCCGGTTCATGGCGGGCTTTAGGGCTCAACCTGTAGCCAATCGGTGGGTTTACGCACTTGGTGATTACTATAAATGGGATGATGAGTTTACATGTTGTCCCAACGCGACGAAGCCGTGGGTTGATGAATACGGCGTAGATTCGGGCGCCGAAGGGAGCAGTTTAGGTGTAGGTGTGACCATGGCGTGGGGATACATGAATCAGGGTCACTGGCAAAAGGCGATGAAGGGAAGTTACGGAATCAACGGTTGGGTTGTCGATCCTCAGCCGGGCCGGGAGCCGCATCCCGAGCGGGGGACTCCGGATTTCTTCTGGCGCGGACCTTCTGTGGCTGGGGCCGGATACGTGCCCTTGTTCCTGGAGGCACAGCGTTATAACGGCGTGCCGTTACACACGGACAGACCCCCGAGTTATAGCGGCGAGCAGTGGAACGATGATGCGCAAATGGGGCGGTTCTGCCTTAACCGGCACGATGGATTCGCCGGTTGTCTGTTGATGGATTTCTCGGCTCGCAAAGTCGGGCTGAAAGAGCTGTGGACCCTTAAATGGCATCGACAGTATGAACAGGCTGGTCCCTGGACCATTGGCGGTGGTGTCCAGTCGACCGATTGGCCCGAATGGATGACAAAGTTTAAGGATTACTGAGAATGGCCGCCTTTTAAGGCGGCGTACAGGATTATTATATCACGGATTTCCAAAGCTATAGGCAGTGATTGGGCTGGAATTTGATAATATCAATTAGAAACAAGCAGAGGAGTTTGATTATGCACAAGCGAAGAACGAGTGGCTTTACATTGATAGAACTTTTGGTCGTAATCGCTATTATTGCGCTGCTGATGTCGATTTTAATGCCGGCGTTACAGCGGGTGAAGAATCAGGCCAAGACGGTAAGCTGTCTGGCGAATATGAGACAATGGACCCTTTTCTTTTCAATGTACACAGAAGATCACGACGGTAAGTTCCAGGCCGGCGTCGGCGATGGACATACACATCACTGGATGAATGCCCTGAGGCCATACTACAAAAACGATCCTCTCATACGATGCTGCCCAACCGCCCTGAAGCCTATTATCGACGAGAGCGGTCAACAGGCGCCCGTATTTAATGTGTATTCAGCATGGGGCCGATTCTGGGGCCAGGGCTATGACGAAGAAGGTGAGTACGGCAGCTATGGTATCAACGGCTGGGTGGAAAATCCGCCTTCGTCATACACAACGGTTTATGAGGATTTTGAGACGGTAAATAACTGGAGAACTCCTAATGTAAATGGTGCCGGCTATGTGCCTCTGTTTATGGATGCCCTTAGGTTTAATGTCTTTCCGAGACACACCGATACTCCGCCGGAATACCAGGATATGGCATGGGCGGGTATGCAGCATATGAGACGTATTTGCATCGATAGGCATGATGCTTTCATAAGTATGGCATTTCTGGATTGGTCGGCGAGGAAGGTTGGTCTCAAGGAGATGTGGACTTTGAAATGGCATAGGGCTTATCCCCAGGCCGGACCATGGACTATGTCCGGCGGTGTCCAGGCGACCGATTGGCCCGATTGGATGAGAAAGTTCAAAGATTACTGAGAATGACCGTTTCGTAAAGCGGCTATAATTAAGCATTTTATCGAATCTTTTCGCTACCAAGTGTCTGTTGGGACTTGCATGTCAGAAAATTGTGCTTTTTCGAGCAAATCCAATCGCTTTTTTCTATTTCTATGCCGTTTTTCTTGACGGAAATATAGGCAATATGGTATAAGTGGGATAGAAAAGATTGTAGAATCAGGTTCTTTTGGCCGATTAAAAATCTGAATTATGTTTCAGACTTTGACTTTTTGACATCGAGCCTTATATTTAGCTTTTGGAAGGAGGCAATTTCAAACCATAAAAATGTGCTGTATGTACACAAACCAAAAACTACAGTCAAAACGGGGATATTATAGGCTGTTATATTAACATTTTTCGAAAGGAGCATAATTATGTATAGAAAAGTGGCACTTCTTATATTGGTGCTTTGTTTTGCTGCGGGCTTAACAGATGCCAAGCCGCTCAATCAGGATCCCGGGCCGGATGGGATCGTTTCGGTGGAAGCTGAGAACTATGACAACAAGGAACCGGGCCAGAACGGCACCGGATGGGAGGAAGTTGGGCCGATGAACGGCTTTACCGGCATAATGGGCATGCAGGTTGCAAATGAAAGTACAAATGACACGAACTACGCCGCCGAAAGTGCTCGTCTGGACTATGAGATTGACTTTATCAAAACGGGTACACACTATGTATGGATACTCGCATGGGGTCCCGGCGGCGGCGGCGACTCTTGTCATGCCGGTCTGGATGGTGAGGAAATACCTACCTGTGACCGAATGAGTGGCTGGAATGAGAGTTACACATGGTCAAATAACACGATGGACCCGGAGCCGTCAACTTTTGAGGTAACGAGTACGGGGATTCGCACCCTTAACATCTGGATGCGTGAGGATGAGCTTGTCGTCGATAAAATCGTTCTGACGACAAACCCCGATTTTAGTCTGTCGGGCACGGAACCCGGCCCTAAAGAAAGCACACGCGGCCCGCGTGTGATAGCATTCAGTCCGACACCCAAAGACGGTGCGACGGATGTGGCGCGGGATCTTACGCTAACCTGGGAAACAGGATTATTTGCGACGACACACGATGTTTACGTCGGGGACGTTTTAGAAGAGGTGGACCAGGCAACGGCAACGGCCGACCCGGCAGGTGTCTATCAGGGACGCATAATTCCGAATAGTTACACTTTGCCCGAGCGGCTCGAATTCGACAAAACTTATTACTGGCGGGTTGATGAAGTCAATGCCGCACCGGATGACACAGTGCGTAAAGGTGATATCTGGAGCTTTAGGACTGAGCTATTTGCTTATACCATCGATAACGTAGTCGCTACGGCTTCAAGCAGCGAAGAAGGCAAGGAGGCTGAAAATGCCGTGAACGGCTCTGGTCTTGATGCCGATGGTTTGTTGCACGGCAACACAGGTGAAGACACGATGTGGCTTAGCGCTGCGGACGCAAATCAACCAAGCTGGATCGAATTTGAATTCCAGGGTGTTCAAAAAGTCCATGAAATGTGGGTTTGGAACTCGAACGAAAGCCTGGAATCGGTTATCGGTTTGGGATTCAAAGATGTTACTATCGAATATTCGGTCGACGGCGAAAACTATGAGACATTGGGGACGACGCACGAATTTACCCAGGCGCTCGGTCAAACCGATTATGCACATAATACCACTATCGATATGGAAGGTGTAGCGGCGAAATACGTCAAACTGACGGCAAACAGCAATTGGAAGAACATTCTGCAGCAGTTTGGTCTTAGTGAAGTGAGATTCTTCTCAATACCGGTACAGGCGAGAGAACCCAGTCCGGCTTTTGGGGCGATAGATGTAGGTCTGGATTTGGACCTCAGCTTCAGAGCGGGAAGAGAGGGGGCTAAGCATGATGTTTACTTCAGCGAGGATGTGCAGGCGGTGGTGGACGGCACTGCTCCGGTTACAACCCTGACAGAGACTAGTTATGGTCCGCTGGCCCTGGATTTGGGCAAGACATACTTCTGGCGTGTCGATGAGGTTAATGATGTCGAGACGCCTGGCATATGGCAGGGAAATGTCTGGCATTTTACGACACAGGAATATTTTGTGCTGGACGATTTCGAGAGCTATGACTCACTCGACAACCAGATATGGTATACATGGAAAGACGGGCTCGGTTATGGAACGCCGGACACGCCGCCTTATTATGCCGGTAATGGCACGGGAGCGGCCGTAGGCGATGAAACAACCGAATCGTTTACCGAGGAGACAATCGTCCACGGCGGTAATCAATCGATGCCTCTGGCCTATAACAACAATAAGCAGGGCTACTTGAACTATTCCGAGGCGACCATGACGCTCAGTGCCCACCGGGACTGGACCGCACGTGGCGTTAAAGAATTGTCGCTGTGGTTCAGGGGCTTGCCGGGTTCTGTGGGCAGCTTCACGGAAGGGCCTGTTGGCACCTACACGATGACCGCCGCCGGCACCGATATCTGGGACGCCCACGACGAGTTCCATTATGCTTATAAGCAGCTATCCGGCGTCGGCTCGATAACAGCCAGAGTCGACAGTGTGGATAACACCGACCAGTGGGCCAAGTCAGGCGTGATGATTCGTGAGACGCTCGATCCGGGCTCGAAATTCGCTGCGGTGTACGTTACATCTACAAACCCAGACGGTACGCCCACTGAGGGCTGCAGGTTCCAGGGCCGGACGGACACCGACGGCAGCGCCTCCAGCGATACTTCGGTTGCAACGGATGAGCAGAAAGCTGTCGTCGCTCCATACTGGGTTAAGCTGGAGCGCGACTTCGCCGGCAATTTCAGAGGCTACTATTCCGGCGACGGTTCGACCTGGAGCCCGCTCGTCTGGAGACCGAGCATCTCCATGAGCTCGGATGTCTATATAGGTCTTGCATTAACGAGCCATAATGCCGCTTTGACTGGCGAGGCCAAATTTTCCGGCGTCCAGACAACCGGTACGGTAACAGGGCAGTGGCAATCTCAGGATATCGGTATATCCAGCAACAGCGCCGAGTCGATGTATGTGGCAGTCGGCAACAGCGCCGGTGCGCCTGCGATTGTGAAATACGACGACCCGGCCGCAACGCAGATAGACGCCTGGACCGAGTGGAATATTCCGACGCAGATCTTAGCGGACCAGGGCGTTAATCTGACCGATGTGGACAATATCTCTATTGGTTTCGGCGACAGAAATAATCCGCAGGTTGGCGGTTCGGGTACTGTGTATATTGACGATATCAGGCTGCAGCCGGAGCCTCCGGTGCTAATACCGAAGCAAGCCAATGTGGTATTCGAAGCGGAAGCAGCCGATATTCTTGGAGATAGCTGGCGAACTTATCACGATCCGATCTCTTCCGGAGCAGTGCACATCGGCTCGCGGAACGGTGACGGCAGTGACGGCGACGCTGCACCGGGCGCCAATTGGATCGCTTCGTATAACTTCACTGCACCGGAAGGAGTTTACAAGATTCTGTTGAGAGTTATAGCCATCGACGGCGAAGATGACTCCTGCTGGGTTCGCATCACAAGTGCTACCAGTCAGACACATGAAGATCCCGACCAGCCCGGTACCGGCTGGGTGAGATTTAATGATGTAGAGCATTCGAACGAATGGCTCTGGGACGAGGTTCACAGCAACGATCATGACGATGCGGTTGTGAACTGGACACTTCCTGCCGGAGAGCATACACTGGAAATCGGCAAGCGCGAAGATGGTATGCTGATTGATGCTGTTCTAATTACAGACGACCTCGATCAGACCACAGTAGAGTTTGCTGAATAGTCAGAAGCTGAATTTGTATTAGTTCGGGGCTTATACCGATTGATTTCGGTTCGGTATAAGCCCCGTTTGTTTTAAACTATTTTATAGAACGCGTTAGTCGTCGCGCGGAGTGTTTACTAATCGACCCGAATACCCTGCTGCTCCAGCCATGTCTTTAGATCACCCATTTCGTTGTTGAAGATCTCGTTGTCGTAATCTTCTTCCAACTTCTGAATGTTGATTTCCAATTCCGGCTGTTCCTTCACAACTTCACTCAATTTCTTTTCAAACTCATCGCTCATAGTCATTAGGTCGGCGAAATCTATTTCCAATTCCAGCATGCCCGCTATCCTTCGTGTTACAGCTTCTATACACTTGGGATTACCACCCTGAACGTAAGCGGGAATCGCAGCTACGAGGCTTACCATTTTGATATTCCGTTTGCTGCAGTTTGCGGTCAGGTAAGTGACGATACTGGCGGGGCCCTCGTAGTTGGCGAATTTAACGCCGTAGCGCTGAAATGTCTCCTTGAGTCCGGCATGCGAGACCGAGCAGAAAAGTCTCGGTTCCCGCGTATGGGGCACGAGGCCCGCAACGCTGCCGATGAAATATATCATCTCAACGCCAAATTCCGCACATAAAGAGAAGATACATTCTGAAAATTCTTCCCAGTTCAGATTGGGTTCTTTGCCTAAAAAGATTATGAGATTGTCTTTTTCGCTGCAGAAAAATGTATTCTCAGGGATCTCGTAAGACTCGATGATACCATCTTTTATCTGGGTGTGCGGGCGAAATAATGCGGTTATTTCCATTGAGCCTGGGAAGCTGTATATATAGAATCCCTTCGGCTTGATTTCGGCGAATTGTTGGGCGCAGAGCTTGTCTATAAGGCACTTAACCGTACCCGTCGAGACTTCGCCGCCATCCATCCAGCCGGAGAAACCCAATAACAGCCGGGGATTACTGAGTTTCGGCTTCTTATAAATATTCAGCTTATCATATGCCATGCTTACTCCATAATTATTGCATTTAAATCCTTTTTAACATTTATCGACATGTTCATCCAGATAAATTCGGTAAATATCGCCAAGTGCTGAATTCTGTATACAGCACGATTTGCATTGTCTCGGCGGTAGTATATTCGCCGTCGCCGGCTTCAAGCTGTAATGTATAGATACCGGGCTCTATTGCCGTAACCGGAGCGCTGATCCGGGCCGGATATAATTCGTTAAGCTTGGCGATAACCGTCCATGCAAGCGTAGCGGGTCCGGGCCCGCCGTCTTCGTCGGAGACAATCCCGTTTAGCTGGACATGGATGTCGACGATACAAAGCAAATAAACCCGACCAACTTTCGTCCCTGACAACACTGCGCCGGCAATTAAGGGTGGAAACGCACGGAAGCTGGCTTACTTTGTGCAATAGCGATATTTGAAGCGACAGATTTGTCTTGAAGTAAAATAGCCAATCTGCTATAGTAAATATAACTTGTGGATTACTGGCCTTCCGGCCTTTAGAAATCCTGCAAATTTTCTAATAGAGGAGAACGGGTGTCTTGGTGCGTATACCAAGGCGTATTTATGTCAATCTTTTTTGAAGGAGAAGTATCATATATACAAGATTGATTTATCTGATATTCTTTGTTTTGGTATTGTTTCTGGTGGGTAATGTTCAGGCTACAACCCAGTGGACGGATGCCGACCCCGGCGACCACCTCTGGAGCACGGAAGGCAACTGGGACGCTGGCCTTCCAGACGCCGACGATTGGGTCAAAATCAGAAATGGCGCTCCCGGCGCGACTCTCGTCAGCGAAGGCGCTGTGGCAGACAGGGTGCACATTGGATATGAACCAGAGTCAGCCCTGACTGTGGACGGGGGAACCCTTTTGATTGTTGAAACCGGGGATGACCTGCGAATAGGCAAGAACGGTGGGTCCGGGATACTTAATATGATCAGTGGCTCCATAACTGTTGCTCGTGACTTCGAGGTGGGAGGTGGCGATCCGGGCGTAGTCAATATGACCGGTGGTACGATTACCGTTGCGGATGATCTCATGATTCCGGACGATACTGCAAGTACGGGTGAATTGAATCTGGATGGTGGTACTATTATCGTCAATGACGACTTTGTCATGGCAGATGTTGGCGCGATGAACATCACAGCCGGGACGCTGATAATTGACGCCAATGTGGTCTCAACCGTTCAGGGGTACATCGACAACGGCTGGATTACCGCCTATGGCGGGGACGGCACGGTGCAGTTGGATTATGACGTCACGAATAAAGGCCAAACCACGGTAAAGGGTGTTCACAAGCTTAAACCAAATCCGATCGACGGTGGATTGTCGGTACCCGGCGCGCTGGAGTTGAGTTGGACTTTGCCTGATCCGTGTGTAGCCGGTGAGCCGGTTCAGGTTGACGTCTACTTTACCGACAACTGGGAAGCCCTGTATTCGTTTACCGACCCGGAAGCCATCAGGATTGTTAGTATGCAGGACGTGGATTCCGTTGTCGTGCAAACTCAACCAAAGGTAAAGTACTATTGGGCGGTGGATACCTATGTCGGCGATCCCAATGATCCGATTTTTGGACCTATTTTTAGCTTCCTGGCAGATAATCAGGCTCCCCGGGTGGACGCCGGTCCCGATTTATTGACCTGGCTGGGAGATGACGGTACCAGGGCGAAGAATCTTGATGCGACCGTCACCGATGGAGATGCTTATACCGTGCAATGGACGGTGGTTAGCGAACCCTATGATCCTAATAATCCCGACGCCGTGATTACCGATCCGAGCGCCGAGGATACGAGTATTACCCTGTCAGCCTTGGGCGAGTATGTCTTGCAGTTGGATGCCTCAGACGGTGAAAAAACCGGTTCGGACAATGTCATAATCAACGTGTATAACGACGGTTGCCAGGCGGCCCGGTCACTGCCCGATTACGAGCCGTATCCCGGGGACCTCAATGGTGACTGCAGAGTCGATGATCTGGATCTGGCCATATTAGAGGCAGACTGGCTGAAGGATAATTCACTGACTGAACCGTAGATCAAGATCGATTAAATGTGCTGTGCTTGATATGGGCTCATGCCGGTTGATGCGGTATGGGCCCATTTGCTCATAACAAGAGTTTTATAAAAGTTCATCTGCTAAGATTTATTTGGAGAAGCACTGAATGCAAAGTCGTTTTATATTGTTTCTTGCAAGATGAGGAAATTATTGATAAAGCTTTTATAGTTTTTATATTGCTAAGGATATTATTGATGTAAACGGCGAGGTTGTCTTTGGCGGTGTCATAAGTCAACCTGTCGACGGTGAATGTTAACTTTTTAGACGAAAGGAATTACGAGCTCATGACCAATAGTCTCAAACGTATATGGCTCGGCGCTGCCTTAACGATAGCGATGATGTATCCAATTATTTCGTTGGCAAAAGATGATGCAGTTGTCATAGACAATGTCCGGCACGTAAAGGTTTTTTACCAGGCGGGCCGGTTCGCGGGATGGCCGGCCAACAACGGTATCTGGCAATGGGGTAATGAAATCCTTGTGGGCTTCAGCCTCGGCTATCTCGCGCCGCCGGAAAAACAAGGTTTGCATCAGATTGATCCTTCCCGCCCACGGAGCAACATGCTTGCGCGAAGTTTGGACGGTGGTGAGACCTGGTCGGTTTACGAAGCCGGCTATCCCGAGGGACCTTTGCAGCGGTTCCCAGCGAACATTAATTTCGATGCTTCGGGTTTTGCGCTGAACGCGCGCGGTGATAAGGCATTTATTTCATCGGACAGAGGCCGAACCTGGACCGGGCCGTTCCGTTTGCCCTTTGCCGACTTGCATCTGCGTGCGCGCACCGATTATCAAGTGCTCGGACCAAAAGACCTGATGCTCTTGCTCACTGCACAAAAAACAAATGACCGGGAGGGTCGGCCGTTTTGCGCCCGTACGCGAACTGGAGGCAAATATTGGAACCAATTTGCCTGGATCGGGCCGGAACCTTCCAGCGGTTACTCGATCATGCCGTCTTCGATTTGCCTGCCCAACGGCGATTTCCTTGCAGCCCTGCGGCGTCGAGACAACAACCCGGCGCAGCATAATTTCATCGAGTTGTACCACTCGCGGGACGGCGGTTTGAATTGGAAATGGCTGGCCAATCCCGTTAAAGAAAACGGCGAACACAGCGGCAATCCACCCTCCATGGTTCGTCTTTCCGATGGCCGCATTTGCATCACCTATGCCAATCGCAACGAACCTCGCACTATCCGTGCAGTGTTCAGTAACGACGATGGTAAGACCTGGGCAAGTGAATATGTTCTGCGCAGCGGTGCGGGCGAACCAGACATCGGCTATACACGGACTGTGCTGCGGCAGGACGGCAAACTGATTACAGTCTATTACTGGCTGGACAAACCACGGTCCGAGCGCTATATCGCAGCGACGATATGGTCCATGCCAAAAGTCGATTAAAAAGAAGAGATGGACGGGAAAAAGCAGGAAAAGTTTTGTGGTAATCCACCTAAGCAGGTAGAATGGAATCAGGACGGAAATTCGATAATCCGTATATATGAAGGAAGGAGAATATTGATGTCGCAAAGTATAGACCGTCGAGATTTTATGAAAAAATCGCTGCTAACTCCTGCCGTGGGAGCTTTAGCAATGCATACTACGCAGAATCAAGCCATGGCTCAAGGCCCGGCGAAAAAGCCCGGAGCGGCACAGAACGCGCCGGCCTCGGAAGCCGAGTTGCCGATGGGCAGGATTAAAGATCTTCAAATCAGCCGCCTTTTACTGGGCGGCAACCTGCTGACCCATTTCACTCACAGCCGGGATTTGAAGTATGTCTATAATCTGACGGCGCATTATAACACCGAAGAAAAAATCTTCGAGACTATGGCTCTTGCCGAAGCGCACGGCGTCAACACACTTGTTATCCATACCGCTCCCGGCGTGGTGGGCATGCTCAAGAAATATCGGTACAAGCTGGGCGGGAAGATCCAATGGATAATATGTCCGACCGCACAGGTCGATACCCAGCCGAAGGACTTTGAGAAACAGGTCAAGCAGCTTGTCGATGAAGGGGTCGACGGGATTTACTTATGGGGCGTGACGGCCGACCGGCTTGTTGCCGAAGGTAAGGTCGATATGATTGCAAAGGCTGTGGAAATTGCCAAAGAAAATGGTGTGCCCTCCGGAGTCGGGGCGCACGATCTGAAGGTTATCAGGGAGTGCGAGCGAAACAAAATCGATACCGATTTCTACGTTAAGACATTCCACCACCACAATTATCCGACCGCACCGAGGCCCGATGAGCTGACGAGCATATATTCCGAAGTCCCGGGTTACTGGTGCAACAATCCTAAAGATGTTATCGATTTAATGAGGGGTGTTGAAAAGCCCTGGATTGCCTATAAAGTCATGGCCGCCGGCGCCATACCGCCCAACGATGCCTTCCGCTATACATTTGAAAACGGCGCTGATTTTGTGCTGGCCGGGATGTTTGATTTCGAGATTGCAGAGGATGTGCTTGTGGCAAACCGGGCTCTCAAAGACCTCAAGAGGACTCGCCCGTGGAGGGCATAGGCATCTAAGACTCACAGCTATTCCAGCGATAAAATTAGTAGCAAAAGACGAAAATAGTTGTAGTTTTTTCAAAAGATATTATAATTCGTAAATATGCCAGGCAAGCGGGATGAGCAGCAGTATGGGACGGTTTTATAGATGTTATCGTTGAAACACTAATTGTGAGGACTAACCGGCTATGGGCAAGGTTGATTCAGTTGAGAAAATCCTGGAATATGCGATTTCCAGAGAAGTGGAGGCGTATTATTTTTGTCTGGCATTGGCCGGCCGTGTGGACACTCCGAGAATGCGACAGGTGTTTGAGGATATGGCCGCCGAAGAGCTGGAGCACAAGGCGAAGCTGGAGCTGGAGATGATCAAGATGGGCAAAACTCTGCCCATCCAGCAGATGCCTGAGGGCCGTCCTGAGAGTGAATATATAATATCAGATAGCGATGCGCCGCTTGATATGGATTACGCAGATATGCTTTTGCTGGGTGTTGAGAAGGAAGATGCGGCCTTCAGGACGTATGTGAATCTTATACCGAACGTCCACGACGAGGAATCGCGGGAAGTCCTTCTGGCACTGGCTCAGGAAGAGGTCCGGCACAAACTTCGCTTCGAGACCGAATACGATATGCTACACAAGAAGGCCTGATAAAATCGCGGCGGAAAAAGTGCATAAGGGCGCAATAGCAGTTGGCCATAGCAAATAGGTCTGTTTAATTCCCGAGGTATGGTCATGTCGGACAAAGAAAGTCAGGATTCGCCGGCCCCAAACACCAACAAACGGGAGCAAGTGTCGCGTAAGATCACCCAGCTCGTCGATGATCTGCCGCTGTTTCCTACCGATATCAATCAACTTCTTAGCACTGCGGTAAAACCGACCGAGGACGGGACGGAAATACTCCGGCTGATAGAAAGTGACCCCAAACAGGGGAGCCGGCTGTTGGCTTTGGCACGCTCGTATTTTGGCCGGGCGGAGGATTTCGAGAGTATCGAAGATGCCGTTAAGCACGTGGGAATTCAGCCTTTGGTGCAGTTGATTGGAATTTCTTACGCCAGAGAAGCGATCCGGCAGGAATTTGCAGCATTGAAATATCTCAACGACTACGTTGACCATGGTGAGGATATTTACATCGCATCCGATATTCTGGGCGGGATTTGTTCTCTGCCGAGAGAGCAGCGGCAGATGCATGCCCTTGCCGGACTCGTCCACGATGTGGGCCGGCTGGCTATTATGGTGGCCGGTAACAAAACCGGCGCACGCGTTTTGGGGACGTTGTGGGACAGGATGGTCTCGATCGTTCATGATGAGAAAGCGGAGTTGGGTATGGACCACTGCGACGTCGGAGCGAGAATTTGCCGGAAGTGGAATTTCTCGCCGGTTATTCAGGAGGCGGTCCTCAGGCACCACTCGCCGATAATGAACGGCGACTTCAGCTTCGCCGGCGCCCTGATTTTTCTTTCTCATTTTGTCTCCGCCAGCGACCCCAGCGGCGAAATCCTCGCAACCCTGCTCGCTACGAAAGTCCTGAACAAGCTGGACCTGACTGCCGTAGATTTCGAGAGAGCCAGAGACCAATACGAATCACGAATGCGAAACAACACAATGAGTTAGTTCGATTGTGAGTAGTTCTGTTCATAGCTCTATAATTGAAGTTTACATAATAATGGCTTTGAAGCTATGGCTCGTAAAGGTGATTTGGCAATGCAATTTAAATCTTGATAGTTGCGTGTGTTTTCTTCAGGTCGGACATGTTGTCATTGTTTAATTTTCTGGGAGAAAGCTTGCAGAAAACTTTCGAGTTTGCTATAGACGACCACAGATCATTAAATTATTATATGATTAATCCAGATTTCTGGAGGTGGATGGCGTAATGCCGTCGGGCCCGAAAGGGCTTTTTTTATTTGGCTATCAGATTATATTTTTCCGGATGTTCAATTATGCTAAATGAAAGGTCCACGTCGAGGCTTGGCCAATAGAGATGCTTATTGTGCCACAACTGTATTTCACTTATCTGTTGGACGGTTGCGTTTTTGAACCATGGAAAATGCTCGAACGGCAAAAAATATTCCTTGCCCTTGAAAAGTATCCAAAAACCGTGCTCCGAAATATTCGTAATCTCAGGCTTCAAAGTGTTTTTGCCACGCTTTGACGATTTCACTTTTGTGTTCCTCTACTATTTTCTGCAGCCGTCCAAGCTGCCTCTTCGATAAACCGGTATAAGCTACCAGGGCCACTATAGGCTCAACCCAGAATTTTGCCTCACCATCCGGCGAAACAACGTGGATATGAATCCTTTCTTCTTCCCTCGAAAAGAAGTAAAATCTGTAATTACCAACGCGAAAGATCGTAGGACTCATAATAGGATTATAGAAAAATCCCTGTATATTGTCAATCAAACATTTTGGTGAGGCTGTTGAATTAAAGGTTTTTCTTTTTAAAAACTCCCTTTTCGGCTTTGTATTGTTAATATATTGGGCGTGTATGCGCTTATATCCATAATAATAGCGTTGGCCGTGCTGGTGACGTTGCTGCGGCTGAAGGTTAAAATCGGCGTTTCTATGCTGGCTTCGGCCTGCCTGGTGGGGGTGTTGCTCGGCGTCTGGCCGGCGGATCTCGGAAAGGGATTGGCCGAAGAATGGCACAGCCAGCCGCTGACGGGAACGACCGGCTATCTTTTCGTCTCGCTGACTGCACTGCTGCTGCTGGTAAACGTCATCGGCACGGCGATGGAAGAGATCGGCCTGTCGCAAAAGCTTGTCCCGGCCATACAGGGGCTGTTCAAAAGCCGCCGCTTTGCGTTGGCGCTGATTCCGCTGATGATGGGAATGCTGCCGACGCCCGGCGGGATTATGCTCTCGGCGCCGATGGTCCGGGAAGCCGGCGACAAGATAGGCGTCGAGCGCAGCCGGCTGGCCGCGATAAATTTTCTGTTCCGGCATCAATGGGAGGCGGTCTGGCCGCTCTTTCCGGCGGTGCCGCTAATTCAAAGCCTGCTCGGCATCTCCGCCCTGAGGCTCTTTTGCTACCATATCATGCTGACCGGTGCGGGTATCCTGGTCGGCGTTATCGTGCTGCTGATGTTTGGCATCCCGCCGAAACGTCCCGAGCACGAGCCGGCTAAGCGTCACATGGGTTATCACCTGATAGATTTCTTTCACGCTTTCTGGCCCATTGTTTTTACCGCCGGTTTGTATATTGGCTTTGATGTCCCGCCGGCGGTCGGAATATTTTTTGCCATCATCGGGTTGCTCTTGATACACAGGTTTCCGTTTAAGAGATGGCTGTCGGTATTCAAGGCCGCCCGCGAGCCGGACATGGTCCTGCTGATTTTCGGCGCGCTTTTTTTTAAGCTCAACATCGAGACCGGCGGTGCGATCGGCAGCGTCGTCAATTTCCTCGTAAGCGTTCATGTCCCGTCGTATTTACTGCTATTTTTATTGCCCATGCTGGTCGGCTTTGCCACGGGAGTCACCACGCCCACCGTGGCCATTACGTACCCGTTCCTGATCGCCTTTATCGGCACGGGCCCCGGCGCCAAAATGGGGCTTGAAACCCTTGCCTTTTCCGGGCTGCTTTTTGGTCTGTGGGTGACGCCTGTCCATTTGTGCCTGCCCTTGTCGGCGAGTTATTTTCAGACTTCCCTGCTCAAAATTATCACCAAGACGGCATTGCCGGCGGTCGGTGTAGCGCTGGCTGGAGCATTGATGGCTTTCTTCTTCGGCTAAAAAACTATTCTTTTATCGAGGGATGCGAAATTGCTCAAAGATCTTAATACATCTGAAATTATCTTTCTTATAGGTCTTGTTATAGGCTCTGTGATACGCAAGGTCTATACGGCCAAAAGCAGAGGCATAAAGACCACAAATAATTGCAGTAGCGTGCTGGATATCTTATTAGTTTTAGTTGCAGGGATAGGGATGGTGGTGCCTCTTTTATATCTGTTTACCCCGTGGCTGGATTTTGCGAATTATAACCTGCCGTGGCCGAGCGGCTGGGTGGGGACGGCGGCTTTTGCCGGGGCGATTTTCATGCTGTGGAGATCGCACGCCGACCTCGGCCTGAATTGGACGGCGAGACTGAAAGTTGCCCGACAGCACTCGCTTGTAACGAACGGCGTGTATCGCCGCATAAGACATCCGATGTATACAGCCCACCTGCTTTGGGCGATCGCTCAGGGACTTTTGTTAGCGAACTGGTTCGCAGGCTGGGCGTTTTTGGTGCTTTCTATCCCTTTGTACATAATGCGGATTCCGAAAGAGGAGCAGATGATGCTCGAGCACTTCGGCGAGCAGTATCGCTCATACATCGACCGGACCGGCAGGTTGATTCCACGCATAATAGTCAATAGTAAATAGAAAATAGTAAATCAAAAATGTCTTGTAGACTGCTTTTATCCATATACAATTATTGCCAAGAGCAGGTTTATTGCCGATTCAAATAATAGGAAGGACAATCAAATGAATCGCAGAACGTTTTTGAAGACTGTGCCGGCTGTCACGTTACTGGCCGGGACAAGATCCGGCTTCGGCCAGGAATTAAAACAGATTACGCTTGTCGATCCGCAGAGGGACGGCGGTAAATCCGTGCTGGCATCGCTGTGGGACAGAAAGACCACCCGCAACATCGGCGAAGGCAAGCTCCCGGCGCAGATGTTGTCCAATCTTCTCTGGGCGGCGTTCGGGATTAACCGCCCGAAGGGGCCCTCTGCCGGCGGGACGGGAAGAACAGCAGCATCAGCCAGCAACTCCCAGGAAATCGACCTTTACGTAGCCCTGGCCGAAGGAGTCTATTTCTACGATGCGGATACTCACAGCCTGAAGCCCGTTGCCGCAGGTGATTTTCGCCGAAGGTCCGGCAGGCGCGCCGCCGCCAGGGCGCCGGTCAATATCTTCTACGTCGTTGATATCGCAAAATACGCCAAGGCACCGTTCCAGGAGCCGGGCCTGAAGGATCCGGAGGTGCAGAAGTCCTATTATTACGTAGCCACGGGCCTTATCGCTTCTAACGTCTACCTCTTCGCCGCCTCGCATGGACTGGCCGCCCATTTCCATAATTGCGATAAGCGGAATACACCCAGGGAGTTCCAATTACGGTCGGACCAGCGAGTACTCTTTTCCCAGACAGTGGGTTTTCCAGCGAGTTAAACAGCCCGGATGCTTTGGTTTATAAAACGCAATTGCAAGGAAAACGAAAATGTCGAACAAACTGACTCGCCGACGGTTCTTAAACAAATCATTAGTCACAACAATGGCTGCGGCATCGACCGGCACACTCTCGGCGGCTAATATAAAATCCTCTGCCGTTGATTTGCCCCTGCGCAAAATTGGTAATGTGTCTGTCAGCAGGCTGATAGTCGGCGGCAATCCCATCAGCGGAAACGCTCACAGCAGGGACCTGTCGTACGTATCTTCTTTGATGGGGCGATATTTCACTGATGAAAAGTGCGTTGAAACTCTACAAATTTGCGAGCAGTGCGGTATAAATACCGCTCAGTTTCGAACCGACAGCCACATCGTCAGGATTATGGACAAATATTGGAAACAGGGCGGCAGGATGCAGTGGATCGCCCAGATCAAGCCCCGAAAGCCTGATATCAGTGACATAATGAATGATATACGGATGGCTTTCGATAACGGCGCGGTTGGAGGCTATTTGCAGGGCCAGGTCGCGGACAGACTCGTGCAGGAAGGACGCATCGACCTGGTGCAAAAGGCCTTCGAAGATATTAAAGCAAACGGAACCATCGCTGGCGTTGGCGGGCACTTGCTCGAGGTTATCGTTGCATGTGAAAAAGCGGGGATAAAACCTGATTTTTATATGAAGACCCTGCACCGCGGCGATTACTGGTCCGCCGGAATAAAGCCTAAAAACGACAATATCTGGTCCGTTACGCCGGAAAAGACAATCAAGTTTATGAAAAAGGTTAACAGGCCCTGGATAGCTTTCAAAGTCCTGGCCGCCGGCGCTATACATCCGCGCGAAGGATTCAAATACGCCTACGAAAACGGAGCAGATTTCATCTGCGTCGGAATGTTCGACTTCCAGGCAAGAGAGAATGTCATCATAGCTAAAGAAATACTTGCTCTAAGATAAACTAAGAACAGAGTACGTCGTTGCGAGCAAACCGAAGCAATCTCAAAAGTAACGATGGCTTTTTCTTCTTATAAAGTAAGAGATTATTACTGCCAATTATAAGCCTATTGAATAAGGGCAGCTATTTGCTCTGTAGTCAGTGCCACATTGTAGATGCGGACATCATCTATAAGGCCGGAGAACAATGTCCCTTCAGTGAGAATCTTGCTGGCACCAATGTTCAGGCCACCAGTCGATGATTTCAATGGAATCTGAGCGGCTGTATCTTTAGCAACTTCTATCCCATCCACATAGAGGAACCTGTAGGAGCCATCCCATACAAAGCCAACATGATGCCACTGGCCATCAGTTATAATGGATTCCGATACTAATGGTTGCGGCACAAAGCGGCCGGCAGGAGGAGGTACTAATCCAGTCATCAGTTTTCCACCCAGAGCGTCCATACCGAGCCATGTATAACCGGTTCCAATGCCATCAGTTTGAGAAATAATGACCTGTCCTGGGACGCCTCCCTTAATCCATGCAAAGGCACTGAACGAACCATTCATCGGGTCTAAAACAAACTGTGTATTGATATAGTCATCAATTCCGTCGAGTTCTAATGTGCCGACCACCTGACCTGAATCAGACTTCCATACAGGATTGCCAGTAAGAATACCGTGATTGTCGCCTATGCTATTATAAGCTATGTCGCCTTCTTGCTCGTCAAGCTTCCAGTACGCAACCAGTTCAAATGGAAAGATTTCCTCAAACAGATGCTCAGCTAAGAGAATCAGGTCCTGGACATCTACTATGCCATCTCCAAAAGGTGGCGGGGCAATATCATAAGCTTTCTCATCTGTGCCCCAGTAATCAACCATCATGCACATGTCGACCGAATCGACAATTCCGTCGCCGTTGAAGTCAGGTGATAGAGAACTGAGTCCAGTATCATATACATCCACCATTTCAGTGGACACCCAGGGCTCGATGCCCAGTGTCCCACCAATTACATAGATCTTACCTTCAACCACGCTGGATGAGTGCGCGGCTCTTCCCAATGGCATGTCGGCTTTACTCGTCCAAGTATCCGTCGCCGGATCATACAGTTCGACCGTCGAAAGAGATGGCCCCCAACTGTTTCCTCCCCCTGTAATATATATCCTTCCGTTTACTACGCTGGTAGAAATAAAGAATCTTGCCGTTGGCATATCGGCTTTCCTCGTCCAGGTGTCCGTCGCAGGGTCATATACTTCCGCGGTCGAAACAACTGGTCCGAAAGTACCTGTTACGCCCCCAATTACATAGATTTTATCGTCCACCACACTTGCCGAGTGTTCGCCCCTTGCCACTGGCATGTTGGCTTTTCTCGTCCAGGTGTCCGTCGCAGGATTATATTCCTCCACTGTTGAAACCATGTTTTCACTGGGATATGTCTTGCCGCCTATAACATAGATTTTACTGTCCACCACGCTGGCAGAAAGAAAGCACCTTGCCCTTGGCATATCCGCTTTCCTCGTCCATGTATCTGTGGCAGGATCATACATTTCCACAGTCGCAAGATCAGAGTCTCCTCGAGGAGAACCACCAATAGCATATATCTTACCATCCACTACGCTGCTGTCAAAACGACCTCTTCCCTGTGACATATCTGCTTTTTGTGTCCATGTATCTGTGGATGGATCATACATCCAGACAGTTGAAAAATAGTCAGAGGTCACACGGTAAATAGTGTCTGTACCACCCATGACATAGATCTTTCCATCTACCACATTGGCAGAATGCAAGCTCGTTGCCGTTGGCATGGGGGATATTGTTGTCCACATGTTCTCTTGTGCTATACTTCCCAAAGCCAAGCTCAACTCCAAAATCAATATGAGCATAATTGTCTTTTTCATCTTAACACCCTTTTAAAATTGATTTATATTTTCACGACGCATCTTAGGCGCACATTTCACGGTATATTTTATTTCGACCAGATACCGTTGATTGTAAACCATAAGGAGTTTCTCCTCCAAAACCAATTATACGGTTAAAGAAAAGCCTTATATATTCTGCACAAATCAGATCAGTTTGTCAAGTGTGGTGACTGACGTATTTTTTGAAATCAGCATTTTTCAGCGTTAATCAGCGGTTTATTAAAATAATTATCCACAGCACGCAATACACACCACGAACAAAGAAAGCCGTCTCACGGAGATTTTTTTGGAATTCACTTGATATATAATAATTAATATGGTATAATATCTATCAAACTATGGATAGTTCGTAGTTCATCGTAAATTGTCAATTCATAATTGCTATTTAGCGAGAAAGGGCATGTTGTCAGATTAATCTCAGGATACTAAAGGTTTAAAACAAAGCCAATTTGATCGTTCTTGGTTCTGTGTTCAGAGTTCAGCGTTAAAACCGGGTAGGTGGGTTTGAAAAAACAAACCCAATTTCTGGAAAAGCAAAATGACATTAAGTCAGTATTATCAATGGTTTATGGATGTTTTAATGGTAAAAGGCGGCGAAAAAACAAAGCCAAACAAACCCAATTTCATTTAGCCCCAAGCACTGCTGGGGATTAAAAGTCTAAGTTGAAAAAACAAAGCCAATTTCCGTATGCTTCATGCTCATTTGTGCTTTGACAGCACAAATCAGGAACTTTTTCATGGTTTTGACTAAAGGAAAAGTTATACTGCTCTTTATGTGAAATTGGAATTCTATGACTTTTGGGAGGTCAACCATGAGAAACGATAATATTATCAATGAGTGTTCATGCTGTCCGATGAGCCGGCGGAAATTTCTGGCCGGCTGTGCGACGTGTGTAGGTACGGCGGGATTGCTGGCTAAACCGGCGCCATCGATTGCGGCACGAAGCGGCAAAATGCGTATTCAGGTGATTTATTCGCTTCATGCGGTTAAGCAGCCCGGGCCGGACTGGCCTAACGTGGGATTCGACTTCGGGCCGGTTATGAGGCGGATTAACGCTGAGCTCGCCAAGGGATGCCCGGAGTTTGAGTTCGTATCGGCCATGGCCAAGGGGCCGGAGGAAGCGAAAAAGATTCTACAGGCCAATGAATCCGACAGGGTTGACGGCTATATTGTTTATCAGATGAACTGCTGGAACCGCGTGGTCCAGGATATTGCTACTTCGGGCAAGCCGGTGCTTTATGTCGATTTTCAATACGGCGGAAGCGGTGGATTTCTTGTCTATAACGCGGCATTCCTGCGGAGCGGGGCGGGAAATGTGGGATTTGTAGCGTCGTCGAATATGGACGATTCAATTGCCGCCGTGAAATGTTTCTCAATTGTTGGTCGCGGAGGATCGGCATCGGACTTCGCCGCGGCGACAAAACGGGTACGGATGGGGCGAACGCCGAAAATGAGCGATATGCAATGTAAGGCGGACGATTTGAGGACGATCTCGACGGATGAGTGCATCAGGCAAATGAAAAAATCAAAAATTCTGTCGGTTCGAGACCAGAGTACGGGTCCGGGTGGCGAGATGTTGGGGATAGAAGTCGAGAAAGTTTCTTTTGCCGAAGTGAACGCCGCCTGGGAAGCTGCCGACAAGGACATGTCAAAGACGGTCGCTCAGAAATGGAAAAATGATGCGACCAGAGTTGTCGGTGTTTCGGATGAAACGCTGGAGACTTCGGCGGCGATGTACCTTGGTATGAAGGAGGTGCTGAAAAAGCACGGGGCCAACGCGATTGCGATTAACTGCCTGGGCGGATTCTACGGCGGCCACATCCATGCCTACCCGTGCCTGGGATTCCACCAGTTGAACAACGAAGGAATGATCGGGGCCTGTGAGTGCGATATAAGGTCCACGGCGACGATGGTGACGATAGAGGCTATGACTCGAGGGCGGCCGGGTTTCATTTCCGACCCGGTCATCGACACCGTCAAGCGGCAGATTATTTACGCGCATTGCGTAGCGCCGAACAGGATGTTCGGTGCCGATGGGCCGGTCAATCCGTTTGAAATATTGACACATTCCGAGGACCGGCAGGGCGCTTCGGTTCGTTCGATTCTGCCGCTGGGGTATATGACGACGACGCTCGAAATCAGGCAGCCGCAGAAGGAGATAATAATCCACCAGGGCAAGGCGGTGGAAAACGATCCGGACGACCGCGCGTGCCGGACAAAGCTTGCCGTCGAACCGGCCGGTGACATCGAGAAGCTTTTCAGTATGTGGGATCAATGGGGCTGGCACCGGGTGACATGCTATGGTGACGTAAAAGAGCCGGTTTATTCGCTGGCCGATGCGATCGGATGGAAGGTCGTCGAGGAGGCATAGAAAAAAGAAAACCCGCCGAGTGAATCGGCGGGCTTGATATTCTTGGATTGTCACCGGGTCCGCGTAGAGACAGCCGGGATAATCTCGTCGGCCGGAGACGTTCTTCAGGGCGGTACTGATCCTGCGAAGGGCCTCGCGGCAATTGATTGCTACGTATGAGCTTTTCCTGACTCTATGCCCTGCGGGAGATAATATCCGAGCCTTTGAAACTTATTTCGGCAACACGAGCAGCAGGAAGACGAAGCCGAACAGACCGACGGTCTCGACGATACCCATCGAAATAATAATAAAGACCAGTCCCTTGCCCTCGCCTTCGGATATCGAGCGGCAGCCGGCCGCCCCGATGATACCCTGAATCCAGGCGCTGGCTAATTCGGCGATGCCGCCGGCAATGCCGATGCCCAGGAGGGTGCCCGGATGCACGCTCGTGAGCGGATTGTCACCTGTCACCAGCGGTGAGAGGCCGACCAGCATCAGGATAAATCCGTATATGGTTTGGGATAACGGCATGCCGGTAAGTATGATATAGGAGAAATTCAAGGGCTTTCCAGCTTTGGCTTCTTTGGCCCACGCCCCGGCGGCGGCCTGAGCCGCTGCCCCGATGCCGAGGGCGCTGCCCATTGTTGCGCCGATTAAAACCAGTCCCATTGACATTTGTCCTGCGAATTCCATACCTGTCATAATTCATTTTCTCCGATAGAAATCTTTTCGTCTTTTGCAAAAGGCCGGTATGCGTAGCCGGCCCATTTAACTCCAACATTATATGAAAATTCCAGCATATTCAATCTCACGCCGTGCGCGAAAATGGCAATAGCGGCCAGGCCGATATTCAGGGCGTGGCCGAAGATGACAATCGGGGCTCCCCCGATCCACGTGGCCGAGCCGGCGACCTTCGCTCCAAGGCCGTTAAACGCCGAGGCGATATAGTAGCTGGCCAGACCTACCGCGAACAGGCGGATGTAGCTCATGATGTCACTGAACGTGCTCAATAGCGGCAGGATTGACGAAGCCAGGCCGACCAGGAATCTTTTAAGCGGATTCCTCATGGGCGCCGTAAACCAGCTCGCTGCGAGGAGTCCGATCAGCAAGACATAACCGACTGCCGTGGGCATCTGGTCCACGCCGATGAACATAAGGTGCCATATAAGAACGAGCATATCGACCAGGATGATCGCCCAGGCGATTTGCGCGTAGGCTCTGGAATCGGGGAACAGCTTGACGGCGGTGTGCAGGTGCGCCGAGACAAGGTGAATACAGCCGATGATGAGCGATATTTTCATGATGAGAGCGCGGGCTTCTTCCCCGTCCGAACGCCAAAGCGGGGCTATGGCCAGCATCGCGTTAGCTATCCCCTCGCGTCCGACATCGATAAAAGATTGCGGAGTGATACCGAAATAGTTGGCTGTCAGGATTCCCCAGAGCATTGTCGCCAGGCCGAAAATAATGAGCAGGTGGGCGGAGGGCTTGCCGGCGGCCCGCACGATTTTTTTGTAGAACGCCAGACCGGCCACGGCCAGGATCACGCCGTAGCCGGCGTCGCCGATGAGCATCGCGGCAAAAAGCGGCAGGGCGATCATGAAGAAGGGGGATATATCGTATTCTTTGTAGCCGGGTAGCGTGCCGAGCATATCGAAGAGCGCCTTAATAGGTCTGGCCCAGCGGGGGTATTCGATCAGAGTAGGGGGCTGCTCATCCTCTTCTACGGGTAAAACTTCCACTGCGGCGGAGATGTCACGTTCGGCAAGACTGTCCGGCAGGGACTCGGCCTTGCGGGACGGTGTCCAGCCCTGCAGGGCGAACAAAGCGTCGCTGGAAAGACCGCTGTTCTGAACGACACAGACTTCCGCCTCCATTTTGTATTGCTTTAGCTGATGGCTCATTGCTTTTGACAGATTCGCCAGTTCAGCCAGGCGTTTGTTGTGTCGTTTGATCGAAGCGTCAACCTCGGCGGCTTCTTTCCTGACTGTGGGCAGATCTGTAACGGGCCAGGGTATCGGCTTGGCTCCCTCGGGAGCTTCGAACTGTCCGTTTCGATCGATGATAGCGACCATCACCTCCCGGCCCGGCAGTTCGGCGACCGTTTCGACACACTCGGCTTCGAGTTCGACCAGGTCTTTTTGAGCAACTGAGAAGAATTTTATTTCAATGCCCGTTGAACGGAGCCGCTCGAGCCGCTTAAGCTCGACGTTGCCCCAGAGTGTGAGCTGGCTGGCTTTTCGGTGTAGAGTGTTGAGGTGGTCCTCTTCATTCGCTATTGCCTTTTGAATCGAAAGAGCTTCCTTTGCCGCCTCCAGCGCCGGCATCTCGGGAGTATCGCCCGAAGGTTCAATCCCCTGCAATACTTGAAGGCCGCGGCTGATGGTGGATATCGCATGTACGGTGGATTCTTTTGCAACTGCTTTGCCGGGATCTACCGGTTCAACGTGCACGACTCCCAATTGCCCGAGCGCATCCAAAAGCCGATTGCGGTTGTGGCTCTGGGTTACGATGTAAACTTTGGACATCGGTACAATCATAGAACCACAGCCTCCTTGGAACCTTCGTGTTCTTTTTGCTCTAATTTAGCCTTGGCTATTTTTGCCCGGGCAACACCGGCGGTCATCTGATCACCCAGTGCGATGCGAATCCGGCGAATATTTTCAAGAGTATTCGGGATCATGACTTTTTCGAAAAGATTCACTCGCTGCATTACTTTCTTCAGTTCGGCCTGCAGTAGATCAAGGCACTCCTGTAAAATCTCGAGTTCCACTTTCTGCTGATTGAGTTTTTTCAAATCGGCAAGAGCCTTATCGACCCACGTAGCGGTTGCGAAAAGGCTAAAATCAGCTTTCGGAAAGGATATCGTCTCGAATTGCGGGACATAGACGCCGGCGATACTGTGTTTGGATGTGTTGACGGAATCGGGCGTGGCCAGCTTTGTAAAATTGACGCCGGCGAGGTCATTGAACAAGCCGTCGTACGCCGAGATCGTTTTTTTCGTTGTTTTGAAGGCCGCATCTTTCTCACGAAATATTTCGCGCATCTGTACGATGGACGACTGGACTTGCTGCTGTTTTAGCTTGAGCGTCGGCAGGTAGCGGCGAAAGCGCGCCAGGGCATCCCGCTGCTGCTTGAGTTCTGTTCGTGTAGATTTTATCTTCCGTTTAGCCATGTGCGTTCTGTATTACTTTTGTGACTTAACTGCTTCGGCTTGCGGCTCAGCCTTTGCTCGACGACTTTTTTGGGGCCAGTGTTTCTTAAAAATAGTATCTCTGATGCCCGTCTCCTCCGGATCGAAACATTCGGCAAGAATTTCCCAGCATTTGTCCAGTGCATCGAAAAGCTCTATGTTCAGATTCAGATTCATAATCTGGTCTTCGAACATATCGCCGTACTCCAGCAGCCTCGTGTCCCATTCGGACAGCTCGAAGCCCATTTCCCGCTTTTCCCGGCTTTCGTCGCATTGAGCATAAAGCTGAATACAGGCGTTCATAATGACTCGATGATCATCCCTCGTTTCGCCGTTGACCAACTGTTTCAAACGAGACAGTGAGCCGAAGGGTTCGATCCGGCCGTTGCGCAGGTAGAGCTGTCCTTCCGTGATATAGCCGGTGTTGTCGGGAACCGGATGGGTGACGTCGTCGCCGGGCATTGTAACGCAGGCTAATACGGTCATTGATCCTGCGCCGTCGAAATCGACCGCCTTCTCGTACCGTCTGGCCAACTGAGTATACAAGTCGCCCGGATACCCGCGGTTCGAAGGCACCTGTTCCATCGTTATGGCGATCTCTTTCAGAGCGTCCGAGAAAGACGTCATATCGGTGAGAAGGACCAGAACGTTTTTGCCCTGCAGGGCGTACTGTTCGCCTACGGCCAGCGCCAGGTCAGGTATCAGCAGGCATTCCACGACGGGATCGGCGGCGGTATGAATGAACATAATTGTCCGCCCCAGGACGCCGGCTTCGTCAAAACGATGACGGAATGTCAAATAATCGTCGTGCCGCAAACCCATGCCGCCGAGAATGATAATATCTGCATCGGCCTGCATTCCGACTCTTGCCAGCACATCATTGTAGGGTTCACCGGCAACTGAAAAAATCGGCAACTTCTGTGAACCAACCAGCGTATTGAAAATATCGATCATCGGTATACGTGTGTGAATCATTTTGTCCGGAACTCTCCGTTTGATCGGATTTACCGCCGGCGAGCCGGTTTCCACCGCTTTGGCTTTTACCTCGGGCCGGCCGTCTCTCGGACGTCCCGATCCGTCAAAGACCCGTCCAAGCAGGGCATCTCCGAACGGCACTTCGAAAGAGTGGCCGAGGAATCGAATCTTATCTCCTGTGGAGACGCCTTCCGTGCCGGCAAATATCTGTAAACTGACCTTGTCGTCCTCGAGACGAATCACCTGGGCCAGTGAAGAGCTGTCTTGTGTCGTGATGACGGCAAGCTCGTCGTACCCTATTCCCTGGGCTTTGACCGTCACGACGTTGCCGGCTATTTGTGAAATCTCGTCGTAAAATGTTCTCATTATCAACCGCCTTAGATTATAGAGCGTTATGACATAGCGCTATTGTGACTTTTTGTCGTTGTTTTCCTTCTGATTCTTCGAATCCTCTTTTGTAGAGCTTGAGACCGCCGCCTTCTCAGCCTGGCCCTTTTCTTTCGATTCGGACTTTTTCTGTTTTCCAGATTCCGGAGCATCTTTGTCTTTCTTTTCCTGATCCTCCGATTCGGAAACGTCCTCGGTTTTTGCTTTGCCGGAATTTTTCAGAAGGGACTTTACATACTGATCGATCTTACCGAGGATTTCTTTAAAGTCGCCTCTGTCGGCCGTCTGGCCGTCTTCGGCTGAAGGTTTATCGGAGGGCTTGTCCTTTTCGTCCGATTCGCCGGCCTTTTTCTTTTCGGCTTTGGGTTTCTCTTCGGCTTTGGGTTTGGAATTGTCCTTCTCCTGCGATTCGGATTTATCCTTTTCTTCCGGTTCGGGCATCACGCTCTGATCCCAGGGGGCATAGTTCCAGTTAATGAACATGCTGCTGATCTTCTTGAGTGCGTGACGTGCTTCATTTTTGTCCTTGAAGGTGAAATCCGCCTCAAGGATTTCGAGTATCTTGTCGAAGACGAAACGCTGTCGGTCGACCGAGGTGGCGGCATCCACGGCATCGAACGCGTTTTGCTGCAAATAGGCGGCATCGAAGAACTCAGCCTTGAGCATCACCGTGAAATCCTCGATCGGGGTGCCTTCTTCGCCGACGACCATCATCATCTGGCGTATCTCGTCGCCTCGCCTGAGTATGTTGTTTACCTTTTGGACTTTTTTCGGATCGATGATTCCGACATATTTGCTCCAGCTATCCAGTGGATCGATGGCGGGATAGCGACGCGCATCACTTCGGGATCGACTCAGGCCGTGGAAAGCGCCGACAACTTTGAGCGTTGCCTGGGTAACGGGTTCGTCGAAGTTGCCGCCGGCGGGACTGACTGTGCCGCCGATAGTCACCGATGCTATGCGTTTGTCACGAAGCTCAATAGCCGCCGCCCGCTCGTAGAAATCCGCGATGCGGCTTTCAAGGTAGGCCGGAAACGCCTCCTCGCCGGGTATCTCTTCCAAACGCCCTGAAATCTCACGCATCGCCTGTGCCCAGCGGCTGGTCGAATCGGCCAGAAGCAGAACGTTCAGGCCGATCTGCCGGTAGTATTCCGCCAGCGTCATGCCGGTATAGACGGAGGCATCACGAGCGGCAACAGGCATGGCGGACGTATTGCAGATGATGATGGTTCGTTCCATCAGGCTTTTGCCCGTTCGCGGATCCTGCAGTTCGGGGAATTCTCTGATCGTATCTACAACTTCACCCGCCCGT
>Ga0180433_10001288_pt1 | contig 42090 bp, 56 predicted proteins | sample SS_ome_8_FD_132980 | JGI IMG/M metagenome (GOLD analysis project Ga0180433, IMG submission 132980) | Hypersaline lake sediment archaeal communities from the Salton Sea, California, USA - SS_1_D_1 metaG | ecosystem: Environmental > Aquatic > Non-marine Saline and Alkaline > Hypersaline >...
GCTGCCGCTGCCCTCGCCGCCGCTGCCTTGTGGCTGCTGAGGGTCGGGGCTGCCTGTGTTAATTGTCATCCATGGAAAGATAGCATCGTCTGGCATCTCTGCAATCATCTGCTCTGCTTTCCCCCCTGGCTTCAAGTTGGTCATTACAGCCTGCCCTGGCTTGTCTTCTTCTCCCTTTTCATTCACGCCGCCGAACCCCAGAGACAGAGCCTTGTCCATCCATTCTTTATTGTGGTATCCGTTGCGAGTCGGCTTTCCCTGTTCATGCTGCCATTGATGGGTCATCTCGTGGATTAGTATATGCATCAACTTGACTATATCCTCACCGTCCATGTGGTTGGCATTGATAGCTATCTCGTGAATTTTGCTGCCCTTTTCATCGTGCCACTTTTCAGCCGAGAAGTACCCGCCTATGATGGATGAATTGCGGGAGATGCAAAGCATGGGTCTGGAAAGAGCCCCATCGAATAGTTTGTCATTAAAAAAATCAAACGCTTTAGAGTATGCTTCGCTCAATTCTATGTTCGGCTTCCCGCTGCCAGTCCCGCCAGTGCCGCCGCCCTTTTCTTCCCAGTCCTCTGCTTTTACAAGGCTGCCAGGATGAAAAAACCACCCAGTGTCACCTGGCAGGGTGTCCTTATCGGGCACGCAATCACTCCCTCTGTGCAATGCCAGGCTCCCATGCTTTTTTTTCATCTCCCTTATGTTCTCTGCAAAGTCCACGAGAACGGATGGGCTGCCACTCGATGCGAAGCCTGCCACTCTGCCAGTCCATCCCTCTAAGTGCTTTATGCCCTCGCCCTTTACAATTCTTACCTTGTCACCATGTTTGAATTCTCTCATTTTTTCCTCCCTCATTTTTTCCTCCCTTATTTTTTCCAGGGAGCCACTTCCCTGGATATTCTTGACGAGTCTATCACAATGACCTCGTCATCCTCGAATTCGCCGCCGAGGTATGTTGTCTCGGCATGCCCATTGCCTGCATCTTTCGTCCCGATTAGAAAGTCTGCTATCGCATTCGCCAAGCAATTCGATGCTTTGTTTGTTTTCAGGGCGCCCCAGATTCCTGTGAATATCGGGTCTTTATAGTCCTTAATTGTAATGTACAATACAAGGGGATTCCTTTTCTCTGGAATGCCAAAAGCTATGACTGCTATGACTCGGCATGGGCGCCCCTCGGCTTCAGCTTCAGCCACGATGCGATATATTTTATCGTGGCGCTCTTTCATCTTGCTTCCCTCCCGCTCGTTCCAGGGGATAATGGCATCCATGACGATTGTAATAGCAGGCTTATAAGACTCGACCTTTATCCACTCGTCAAAAGGCTTGTCATCTCCCTCTATATATCGCTCCAGAATCAACTCGCCGCCGTCTGATTTTGTGGGGACGACCTCATAATCTTTCCTAAAGGTATCCTCATAGGCGTCTGCCAGTCCATCGGGAGCGGCATGCTTTCCCATCTCGCTCTGGAATTCATCGAACACAGCCCTATTCGGGCTGCCGTCCTTATATGCGGTCTGTTTTGTATCGCCCTGGAGAATATGCTCAAACAATTCGAGTCCGTAAAGATGCGCCTCGTCTGGTCTTTCCTCTATAAATTCTTTAGGTGTTAACATTTTTTCCTCCATGTTCGGAGGGGCTCCCTCAGAGCCCCACCTTGCTGCGCTCGCCCTTGCTCAGGCTGCTGAGAAAAGTATATTCGAATGCTTCTTCGTTTTTGAGTCCGCATTTATAAACCTTGATGCAGTTTATCAGCCGCCTAGTCGAGGGCGAAAAGGCAATGTTATTTTGCCTGACCGCATCCCTCAGGGTCTTTAAGGACTTGAGGAAATAGTCGCCTGCAGGCTTCTCAATTCCAGAATTCTCGATGAGTTTTTTCTCGACCTTTTCATCGTATCCCATATTGACAGAGACAAAGCGGTCGAGTAGTGAATCATCGGCTCTTTTGGCGCCAGTATATTGCTTATCGAATTGACGCCCTGAGGTATTAGCAGCGGCGCAAATTTTGCAATCATCGTGTACTTTTATCGTGCCCTTGGGAGTCTCAATCGCCCTGATATTTTGCTCCGTTATAGGATTGAGTCCTAAATTAACGTCAGGGTCGGCGCCGAGTATCTCGTCAATAAACACGAGCCCTGGCTTCTGAATTGCTTTCAACAATTCTCCCTCTACGAATTCACTATGACCGTTTGTGATTTTCACGCTCCCAAAAACTTGGGAATACCTCATCCCGCCGCTCATCGAAAAGGTGTAAAAGGGAATATCTAGGACAGCAGCGACCTCTTCGAATAGCCTGGACTTTCCACAGCCTGCATCTCCAGTTAAGAAAACTTGCACGCCGCCCTTTACCATTGCAACGATTTTGTCAAAAATATCAGGCTTTATATAGCCCGTACTTTTTGTTTCGTATTCTGGTATTTTTGAAGCGTCCTTTATAGCCTGTTCCACAAGTCCCCTTATCTCCTCGACGGTCTTCTGATTTAGAATTGAGCCCAGTCCTGCCAGGGTATCCTTTAATTTTGCCCTGGCGCCTGCCGCTGTTTCCTCGACCTCGGCAGCTTCGGGCTCGTCCTCAGCCTTGTCCTCCCTGTTTTTGACTCCCTGTTTAATTTTCTCGGCTGTTTCCTTTTCAGGGATAGCTTCGCTGTCGCTGTCATCCTCGAGCCTGAAAGAGGGGATATAACCCTGAATCTTGTCTGCCGCTGCCTTGCGATAGCCCTTATCAATAAGGTCTTCCAGTTGATTAGCAGCCTCCAGGCTGAGCGTGCCGTCCTTAGCTAGCTTTGCCCAGTCTGCATTCTCAGTCCCATGCTTCACGCAGAAGCCCCATATTTTTTTAGCCTGTTTCCATGATGCATTCATCTTAATTTTCCTCCCTGTTAATTGCTATGGTATTATCCTTTTTAGTTAATACCATAATTAAAATTTTTTGAGGACGTAAGCCATTGCCAAAAATGCAATGTACTCTTGTACTTTTTCCTCAATAAAGCCTCTTTCCCTGGCTTTTTCCATTGCCCATGACTCGGCTTCCCTGGCACTCATCGAAGCCCAGTCCTCCCTGGCAAGGGCTCGACCTATGCCATAGGCGGCGCCCTTGATTGCCGTTGGTGAATAACATGCTTTCATCTCATCCTCCGTTAATTAAATTTGATAATATCTAATATCATCAATATTATTTTAACATAATATAATATCTAGTCAATACTTTCCAGGCTTTTTTTCAATAAAAAATAACGAAGCCTGAACAGCAAAGCGGACAACAACCTGGACAACAAATATTCTCTGCATTCCCATTATTATCTATAACTTAAGCGCTCTCTTTTCATCGAAGCGGACAACAAAACGGACAACAAACGGACAACAAACGTAGTACTTTGAATAAATTTAATAATGTTATAAACATTGTTTCTTAAGAAAATAAGAAAGACAAACGTACATACCTATTATTATTATTTATAACTATTTACAGAATAAAATTAATAGTGAATATAATAAAATAGAGTTTTGAATATAAATATATTAAACGTAGAAAGTATTAACTATGTTCTTTACACTATTAATCATCCCTAGTTAATATTAATAATAAGAAAACATAAGATATTAATAGATATATTTAGTAAATATCTTAATTTTTTACTTAATTATACTTAAATATACTATAAATATCTATGTAAAGTATTTATTTTAAATAACTTAGGTATGTTTGAGTCGTATAACATGTATTATGTTAACTTTTTTTTAAGTCCCTATGCCCTGGCGTATGCCTGGATGAGAGAGACAATGGGCACCCCCCATGGGAACTTGCGGCACCCCCCACACCCCCCTGCGGTCACTAGTCAGGTGTAATAAATTTTTTCTCTTAAGGGGCTCTTATTTATCTTTAACTTTCTTCAGGATAGCAGCCCAGTCCAATCTCCTGATAATCTCATCGAATATCTTATGGGCAAGCTCTACCTCCATCGCTGGCGATGTCTGAAGCTCGTTCTCAGCGGTGGTAGGTCGTTATTGGTTCCGTGCTCAATCTCGAAATAAAATCCGTTCATTCCCCTACTCCCAGTATGCTCGATATGGCAATCACGATAAATCCGAGAACGAGCATGAGGATTAATTTGGGTCTTTCGTGCTTTCTCTGTAATTCAAATTCCAGCCCGATTTTTTCTTTCAGCTTTCTGTCCCTGTTCAATGCAAACACGACCAGCCCGCATCCGACCAGAAAAAGAATGTAGCTCATTTTAACCTCCAGCCCATACTGGCTTTTTACCACATGCTTGTCACGAGGTCAAGAAGCCACCTTCGCTTTAAGTCATCGTTTGGGGGTTCTCCATGGTATTCGATGTAGTCATCGAGGTGGTTTGTTTGCCCGCATATTCCGCATTGGAACGGGAAGGCTACCTTTAGCCATGGCTCCTTCCTGTGCTTTTGTGCTTCTATGGAGAAGCTGTCAACCCTTGCCCGCATCGTGCTTCCACAGAACATGCACGGGAGGTAGATGTCATAAGCATCGAATCCTGGTACCCGCTCGACTGTGTATTTTTTATTCGGGAACACGCCTACCCTCTTTTGATTTCCTCCATCTTGGATACGATAGATGGTGCAGAGCCCATGGATTCCTGTATGTCCTGGTGGAGCGCTTCGTCTTTTGCAATTTTGTCAATCAGCTCCTTGTAGATTCTGCGGATGAACGCCCTGGTCTTGGGCTCTTGAACGAGCGCCTTGAATGGCGGGTGCTTGAGAGCCATCAGGATTAAATGCCTTTCTTTTGAGTCGAGGTCAATCTGCATCTTTTCCCTCCTTCTCGACTTTCCAATGCCCTCGCTTTCCTTCTTCCCAGACGATGTTTACGCCGAGGTACTCACACAGGGCTTTGAGCTGAGACTCTAGCTTGTGGAGCTTGTACGACTCGCCGTTGATGGCGATTCGGTTTAGGCGTGTCTGTGCTGCGCATCTCTTTAGCTGTTCTTTCTTGGTCATTTTTTCACCTCCGCTGTGGTAGCGGGCATGGGAATCGAACCCATCTTTGCGGCGTATGAGACCGCCGAGACCGCCTTGCCTCCCGCCCGCATATTGTTTCCACGGTTTTAATATAATAAATTTAACTGTTTTAGTCAATAGCGAATTTAATTAATAATTAACTTGACAATAGTATAGTTTTGTACTATATATGGGGTGTTGATAATGGGAGCTATAAATGGCTATTGAAATGATTGACGGTACACCCGTCCATATCGGGCATAAAGGAAACCCTCCGAGAGAGTACAGGGTTAAGCCCAAGCCGAGGAAGACCGAGGATAAGCCCTTCCGAAGAATCAACAAGCGCCAGAAGGAAGCCCTAAAGGGATTGCTGGAGGCGCACAAGGAAGGAAGGGACATCACGAGACCCTCTGTTAAGAAAGAAATCGGGGTTAACTCAGGTTACTCTGAAGCCTATGCGGTGCAGGCTGTTGACAAAGCCTTGAAGCGCAAGCCTATAGCCAGGGCGCTTGAAAAGGCTGGGGTTGACGATGACTTCATCGCAAAGACCATCAAGGAGGGAATGACCGAGCCCAGACACCCAAAGAACCCAGAGATGAAGGACTACCATGCCATCGAGAAATTTGTGAAGGAGGCAAACAGGCTGAAGGACAATTACCCCGCAGTCAAGGTGGAGTCGGAACAGAAGGTCGTCCACATTCATCTTTCTGGCGAGGACTTTGAGGCTGTACAGCGGTACAAAAGAATACGAGAGGACAATGAAGGAAGCTAGCACGAAAAAAGATTTCGCAAAGGGACGGCTAAATGCGAAAGAAGATTTCGTAATGGTCAACAAGTATTTTTATTTTTGCGGCGAGTGTTACTCTTATCACCTGGTCGGGACTGCCTGCCCGCTCCGAACAGACCGCTGCCCTGTTTGTCAGAGGCGGTGGCAGGATGATTAAGATTCACTCTGACGGCTCCGTGCCTAAGGAGTTTGAATCTTCGGAGAGCTTTATCGAAGCCTGCCTCAACGATTTATTTTTTTTATGCACCATCGTTTTACGCCACGGGAAGAGGCTGGAGTACAAGGACTTCAACTGGATACACAGAGACCTCTGTGATTTTCTTGACATGGTGAAGAACCCCATCCCGCAAAAATTGGTGCTCATGTCAAGAGACTCATTCAAGAGCACGGTTGCCAGAGCCCTGGTTATCCAATGGTTCCTGCGCAAAGCCTACAAGCGGGAGGACGGAAAGATATTTATCTATGGCGGGAAAATCGAATTGCCGACCGACCACCTCAGCAGGCTTATATGGGAAGTCTTGAACAACGACCTAATCCAGGCTTACTTCCACAGGTACATACCGAACAAGCGAAAAGGCTTTGACACCATCGCTCTTGACAAGGGGAGAATTCGATACAAGGGAATCGAGATTGATGTCGGAGCCCCAGACTCCCCACTCACGGGACACCACTATGAGGGCGGAATCAATGACAACCTGGTGAACGAAGTGAACGTAAGAACCCCAGAGATGAGGAAAAAGATTGTTGACCTGTGGAAAGCCCAGGAGTCAATCCTGATTAAGGACGCCTGGGAGTTTGTCTTCGAGACCACCTGGGAGAAGGATGATGTGTCTGGTTATATCCTGGGAAATAAATTCAACTACAGGAAGCTCTACAGGAATCCAGCGTTTCAGTTTATCTCAAGGTCTGGGTATGCGGTGTTTAGCTGCCCTGCAAGAGACAAGCAAGGAGAGGTGGCTATTCCAGGCAAGATGGATGAGAAGTACCTCCAGAGGAAAAGAGTGAAGCAGGGGGCTGCCCTTTACAACAGGCTGTACGAGCTTCAGCCCGCATCGAGCGATGAGATTGTTTTTAAGCCTGAGTGGATAAAAACTTATGACCACCTTCCACGGGATTTCATACGGACTATGACCATTGACTGCGCTGGCACTAAGAGCAAGAGCAGCGCCCAGTCAGCAATAACCATGGCAGACACAGACCCCGATGGGGTTCAATACATACACTACGCAGAGAAGAGGAAGGTCTCAATCCTTGAGCTTCTTGAATGGGCGGCAGAGCTTGTCAGGGAATCTGAGAAAGAGGGCAGACCTGTTAGCCACGTAGGGATAGAGCGAGAGAAGTTTGGGATAGCCCTGGCTGAATTGATGGAAGAGCGGTTTCCGAACATGCTCATCTGGGAGGTTAAAATCCAGGGAAGACCAAGGCATTGGAGAATCGGAAAGCTAGCCCCTCTGGTCGAGGGCGGCAAGATGCTTTTTAAGCAGGGGCTTCACAGCCTCGAAGATGAATTCGGAGCCTACAAGATAAGTCCAGACGGGAAGGCTCCCGACAAGAATGTGGACTTACTAGACAGCCTTTTCTATCAGACCGAGGTGAGGATAATCCCAAGGGAGGCGCCAGAGGATGAGGAAGAAGAGAAGGACGATGGCTTCGAGGAGCAGCTTGAAAGAGAGCGGAGCATACAGGGCAAGCCACTTAGAAGGCATGTCCAGGGTATGTTCTAGGAGGAATCATGGATATTTTTTTAGGCATAGCGTTGACTGTTTCGGTTATTAGCAACGTAGTTATTGTCCGCCTTTTCCTGAAGGAGATGCAGGACTACAAGGATAGGTTCATGGCAAAAGACTACAGGGAGTTTCACGAGCTTCGAGTTGATGTGTCGAAAGCCCTGAGAGAGAGACTTGAGGAGCCTGCCGAGCAAACGGAAGAGGAAGAGGGCGGAAATCAAAGACTTCGAGAAATTGCAAGGGGAATGTAAATGGGAAGAAAGAAAAAAGAAGACATCGAGAAAGAAGAAAACACAGGCAAGTTTAAGCCAGTCCAGCTCGTAGAGCAGGATGATGAGCAGAAGACGCTCACGAATTTTGCAAACGAGCAATGGAAGAGCCACGTTTTTGTGAAGAATTATCATCCAAGCTGGCGTGAGTGGATTGCCTGGTGGGAAGGAGACCAGTATAAGCTCAACAACCCAGATAACAACGTACTGACCGATGTGACCCCCATGGTGGAGCGGGAGACAAAAAATGTTTACAACAGAATTATGCCCCTGGTTCGCCAGGTATGGAGCGAGCTTCGGTACGAGCATGAATTCTTTATAATCCCGAACACGGCGGAGAAAGAAGATGTGAGGGCTTCAAAGGCTGGCTCCCTGGTCATCGAGTTTACCAACGAGAAGGGCATGTTCAACACAAAGCTAAACAGAGCAAAGCTCTGGGCTGTCCTTACTGGGGCTGCCTACTGGAAAGAATGGTGGAACCCCAGTCTTGAGGGTGTTGTCGAAGGCGGCGGGAAAGAGAGCGGGGACGTTGACTACGATTATGTCAACCCCTTCAATGTGAGACCAGACCCCCTTGCCATGCCTGGCAAGTGGCGATGGTTTGTCGAGGCTAAGAGAGTCCCGCAGGCTGCCGTGGAAAAGGAATTCGGTCTTGAGAAGGGAAGCCTTGAGTCTGTGTCATATCAGTCCGAGGAATCGAAACTCTTTGAGCGAACAGACCAGGAACACCCAGACGAGCCCACGGTCATCAGAATAGAATACTGGGAGAAGGCATCGAAGGAACGCCCGAAGGGAAGGTTCGCCGTCATCTGTGGCAACTGGCTGCTTTATGATGGAGAGAACCCATCCCCAGGTCACAAGATTCCGTACTTCCAAATCCCAGGAATTGTACCCCGTATGGGTGAGCAGGTCTATGACAGCATCGTAAGAATCGCTCAGAAACCACAGGCGCAATTCAATCGCCTGTGCTCCATGGTTGATGAGCATATCGAAAACTTCAAAATAAAGGGCATGATTCCGTGGGGCTCCCTGAAGAAGGGAGAGCTTCAGAAATTCACGAGCGGGAATGTTGACTACGTTATATACAACCCAAGACTAGGCGGGACTCCCCACTACCAGTCACCACCTTCGATACCAGAGACCATCATAAGCTGGCTGAATTTTCAGGAGAATGAATTACAGATGCAGCCCTCTGTCAGAGAGGTGAGCTATGCAAGGCTGCCGCAGTATTCCACACGGGCGTCTGGGGTTCTTTTCGAGGGACTCAAGAGGCAGGACGAGGCTGTAATACTGCCCATGGTGGAAGACATTGACAGGGCTTGCCAGGAGATAATGAAATTCAGGCTTGAGCTTATACAGAAACACTACACCCAGAAGCGGCTAATCAAGACCGTTGGCAAGAACAAAGAGGTCACAATCAGTTATTTCTCAGAGGCAGACATACGTGATAACACAGATGTCAGGGTCAAGAGCGGCGTTGACATCTTTACCACGAAAAGGAAAAAGCACGAGGTTGTAATGGCGATGATTGACAAGGGAATGATTGAAGACCCGAAGAAAGCCCTAGAGCTTCTGGACGTGAAAAACATGGACGACTTCATGGAAGACGAATTCATTGACCAGAGACAGGCAGAGAGACACCTGGAGATTATGAAGAAGGGAAGCACTTATATCGCACCCGACCCAAGAGATGCGCACGACATTCATCACACGGTATTCAACAACTTCAGAAAGACCGAGGAGTTTGAGACCCTGAGCGAGAAGGCGCAGAAGAACATCATCAAGAGGATTGACGAACATGAAATGCTGATGCAGCAAGGAGCGGCAGAGGAGGGAGTAGAGGGTGAGGGCGTTGCGCATCCAGGCGAGGCTACACCTGAGGCTGCACCCGAAGCCCCGATTCCCCCTGAGGCTGCAATGGGCATGCCGCCTGAGCTTCCCGCTGGAATGACCCCAGAAATGATGCTTGAAATTCTCAGGTCTCTGGGGTACGGAGGATAAATTTTTTTAAATTCGCTATTGACAACTGTAGTTAATACAGTATATAGTTAATAACGATGGGAACCGCACGAGATGTGGTGCCCACAAATGGAGGTTGATGATGGGAACAGAATCTTCCCAGACAGAACAGGCTACGAATGGGCAAGAAGCCCAGGCTAATGAGCCCTCTGGTGTTGCGGAAGCTCTAGCGATGTTTCGTCAGGAACAGGCTAAGAATGAGCCCTCCGAAGGAAACGAGGAAACTCATCAGTCTCAGGACAACAAGGGTGAGTCTCAGGAAACCGAGACTCAAGGCGAGGAAAACGAAGCTAGTAAATCCGAAGCGCAGAAAGGCGAAGAGAGCGAATCTCAAGAGTCACCTTTCCGCTTAGTGGACGCCGAGGGAAAGCCAGTCCCACTTTCGCTGAAGGTTGATGACGAGGAAATTGCCCTAGATATTTCCAACCCCAAAGACCTTAACAAGCTGAAAACATGGGCGCAGCTCGGCAGGTATGGCACCAGGCGGAACGAGGAGCTTAATCAAAGAGAGGAAAGTCTCAAACAAGCCGAGGAAATGCTCAATCAAATCACAGGCGCTATCAAGGATGGAAGACTCGTTGTTAATCCTTCTTCCTCTGACAAGAAGGTAGAGCCCTCCGAAGCGGAAAAGGCTCTCAAGACTGAATTAGCCGAGTTAGAGGAAATTGACGACCCTGAGCTTCGCAAGGAGCGAGAGGGTAGGCTGAAGCTCCAGCAAGAACACGAGCTTCTCAAGAAGGAATTTTCAGGGCTTAAGGAGCTGGTTACTGGAAAGTTTGTCGAAGAGATGAAGACCACCATGGATAAAGAAATCCAGGGTCTCATCAGCGATAAGTACCCATACGCCAAAGAAAAGGACGTCTGGGATTTACTTTCCGTGAAAGAAAACGGCAAACCCAAGTACGCCACGATTGAAGATGCCGTGAAAATTTCTCACGAAGAGGAGCGGAGCAGGGTCAGGTCTTTGATTGATAAAGACCCCGACCTTAAGCAGAAGTCAGAGGAGGACAAACAAACGATTATCTCCCAATACCTGAAAGAGAAAGCCGAGAAAGAGAAAGCCCCAGTTTCGGCGCCGTCAGACACCACGGCAGATGCCAAGTCTGGCGAAATCGAGGTGGGGGAAATTACGGGTGTTTCCGATGCCATCGCTAAATGGAAGCAATGGCACAAAGGGCGTAAGGAGGCTAGCGCTAATATCTAACACGGAGGAAAGAATTGTTTGATTTAACGACTGAAGATAAACTCTTCAACGAATTCGTGCCTAAAGGCGTTACCGCCGAGATAAAAGCTCGTTCAAAAATGTTTGACCGAGTTAAGAAAGACTACTCCAAGGTAGAGCTTGGTGGAAAATACGCCAAAATCAGACTCCTGATGGCTGGCTCTCAGGCAACAGGAGCCTCTTCGACAAGCTCCTATCCGACTCCCCAGGAAAGCACCCCTGGCGAAGCCTTCATCTACATCAAGAGAGCCCAGATGTTCTCGATGAAATTTGATGGTCTTGCCTTAGAAAGTGCCAAGAAGGGCGGAGCGGCTATGGACGCTTTCGATTTCGAGCAGGAAAGTCTTTTCATTCAGGCTGCAGAAGACCTCAGCCGACAGTTCTTGCTGGATGGCTCTGGTCATATCTGCCAAATCAATGATGCCGACCCTGACGATGGTGACAAGACTGTTACCGTTGATAGCCCGTTTTACGCCAAAGCCACAATTTTCGTTAAGGCTGGTAGGGTTCTGGTTCTGGATGCGGCTGGCGCCGCTGACGAGCTGACCGTTGACGAAGTTACTGACACCACAATCAAATTTCTAACGGAACCCGATGCTGGTGTCGCCAACGATGAGTGGATTCACGGGTGGAACACCTATACCGCTGCGGAAGCCGCTGGTAAAGGTGAGATGATGGGCTTGGAAGGCATTATCAGCTACGCAGACCCTCCAGTCCCCAACGATGGTGGACTTCAGGGATTGCCCGTGGCTACCTATCCTGAGTGGAAGGCTGGTTACGTCAATAACGTGGCTGGCGACTTGACCGAGACCGAGATGACCAAGGTTTTGGATGAGCTGTCGCTCTATGCAATGCCGACCGTCATTCTTACCAACCATGGTGTACGGCGTTTTTACGCTGACCTCCTGACTTCCTACAAGGGAATCTACAATCAGAAGGTACTGTGGGGTGGATGGGCTGGACTTCCTTTCGTCTATGACGGCAAGGAGCTGCCCGTGGTCGCCGATAGGTTCGTGCCTGACGGAACCATGTACTTCCTTTCAGAAAAACACCTGACCCTGTATCACACGACTCCCAACATCATCAAATTCGAGCAGGGCGATTCTGGAAAGTATTTGCAGAAAGTCGCCCAGAAGAATGAGTATGTTGCCGAGGGTCACTTCTTCGGAAACCTTGGTACAGACCTCAGGAAAGCCTTTGGCAAGCTGTATGGTTTGAACGAAAAGTAGAACGAGAGCCAATCTGAATAGATGGGGGCGGTGAGGAGAGTTAACTCTCCCCGCCCCAATTCTCGCTTCTAAGGAAAAGGCAATGGACATTACAGTTAAAGGACGCATCGAGCCTAAGCCTTACTCATGGCTTGAGAGAGAGCTTAAGTGTATTGACCCTGACCTCCGATTCTTCTGGCACAACAAGTGGCAGAGGTGGGCGGTCATAAGGAGAGTACCCGCCAATGTATTCAGGCGAGGCTATATCATCGAAGCCCTGGTGCATGACGGCAGGAATGGATACGCCCCGCTTGATAGGCGTGTCATTGGCAGGCTCAAGCAAGCCATCTGGGAAAGAGAGCATCTGTTTGATACTCCAGATAAATTTTTCAGAGCAGAGAAACAAGAAGAGCAGAAGAAAGCAGAGGACGGAGCGAAACAAAGACGTGACGCCATGAGGGAGTTTCAAAGACAAGTTTACCGCCATAGAAAAACGATGACCTTTGTGTAATGCCTATTACATTAGGAGGTTGTTTTGGACAGAGAAGACATAAGAACCCACGTCAGAACCCTGGCAGATGAATTGACTGAGGCGCCGCTAGGTCTATTCACAAACACAGAGTTAAACAGCTTTATCAATATCGCAATGAGAGCTGTCTATGTGGACTTGATTGAGCATATCCCGTGGTACTTCAGAAAGACCAAGGAGTTTAGCGTAGCGGCAAATACAAAAACCTACAGCATCGCATCAGACATTGGGGTTTCAGACCTATTCCTTATCGAGACCCTCCTAAACAACACTTCTGGTGAAAAGCCCACCCCCCTGATTTACTTGGAAGACCCTGAGGATTTATGGCAATACGGGAATGTCGGGGAGACAGGCAAGCCAAAGGTTTACTACTACGAATCGAACACACACCTTGGGTTCCACAAAACCCCAGATTCAGCCTATGGGTACAAGATGTATTACTTCAAAAGAATCCCAGAGCTGAGTACAGAAGATGCTGTTCCTGAGCTTCCAGATGAGACCCACGAGCTAATCGCTTTCCAGGTTCTTATGAGGTGGTACATCAGGGACGAGAGCAGCATGGGCTACTCGAAACTCTTGGCTAGGTATGAGACCAGGATAATGGATGCAGCCTACCAGCTCTCCACGAGCCAGGGGCAAACCTACAGGGTGAGACCCTCAATAAAGGAAAGCAGATAATGAAGCAGTTTTATAAGAGGCGGTTCCCTAGCTTTGCTGGAACGCTGAACGAGCTAGACCCCTCGACAGAGATGCCTGACCACCATGTTGTACTGGCAGAAAACTTCCCCGTGTCCGAGGATGGCAAGTCCAGAGAGAAGCGAAGGGGATATTCACAAACGGGTGGAGACTATAACTTTGCCTTAGCCATAAAGGGAATCTCACACCTCGAAGACCCCAACGGGGTGCTTAGGCGGGTTGTTATTACCAATAAAAAAATCTTTCTTGAGAAGGCTGTGGGAAATGATTTCGAGCAGCTTTATTACCAGGCTACCGATAGCCTCAGGGTCAAGAAGCCAGTCACCTACGAGAGCGGGAGACCTATTATTGTTGGGTTCGATAAGAATTACTACATTGACGTTGATACCCCTGCATCACCCGTTGCCCATCAGGTTGGCATAGATGCCCCGACCAGCGGGATTAGCGCAGGAAACGGCTCCGCTGGCAACCTTACTGGGGACTATAAGTACCTGGTCACCTTTTATAAATCAGGAAACTTTCCAGCGGAAAGCAACCCATCCCTAGAATCAGAGCAGCTCCCTGGAGGTGTTCTCACGGATGGCGGATTTGAAAACTGGACTACCCCGACCGACCTGACAGACTGGGCAGAGGCGATTGGGGGCACGTCAACGGTCAACAGGGAATCGGTCACAAAACTCTATGGTTCTTATGCCGTGCGCCTTGACGTTGATGGCGGCGGTAACTGGGCTCGGGTTTACCAGGACGTAACCCTTAGCATTTCAAAGACATACAGATTTAGGTTTTGTTGGAAGAATTCGGCTGCCGATAAAAAAATTATAGTAATGATTCGGGATACGGGGGGCAATATTTATTTGGACGGAAATCAGGAGTGGCAAACATCTTCACAAAATGCAGTCGAGGAGGGCTCGACAGACTGGAAGGAAAAATTCATAGATTTTGAACCACACCCAGACTATACCAGCTATAGGGTTCAATTTATTGGAGGTGGGCTCGCCGCCTCAACCTCTATTTACATTGACGGCGCAAGCCTTCGACCCATAGAGGCTATTAGCGTTTCTGCAAAAAAAATTAATCTTTATAATATCCCAACATCAAGCGACCCCCAGGTAACCGCAAGGCGAATTTACAGGACAAAGGCGGGTGGAGAAATATATTACTGGCTTGATGACATAAATAACAATACGGCAAACACATACACAGACAATATCCCAGATGCCTCGCTTGGGCACCACAGTCAAATCAGTTATGACAGGGGCGTACCGCCCGTGGCGGATGATGTCGAGGTGTGGGATGATAGGGTGTGGTTCATGGTCAGCTCAGAGAATAAGGTTTATTTTACGAATACTGGAGAAGAGTATGAGATGGCTGACGAAAACTTTATCCCATTCGAGTCGAGAGAGCCAGAGAACCTGACGGCGATAAAAGCCTTTGGTGGTTCCCTCTATGTGTTTAAGCCCAACTCTGTGTTTAGGCTCAATAAGGTTGGGGACTCTTATTACGAGCTTGAGAAGATGCCCTTTAAAGCTGGGTGCGATTCACACGGCTCTGTCGTGGCTACGGAAAATATGATGATATGGAAATCCAAAACTGGTGTCGAGCTTTTCAATGGGTACAACATTCTAAAGCCAGCGTTATCGAGGTACATTAAAAATACATTTAGCGAAATAGATGTCAGCAAGCTGATAGAGGTTTTCGGAGAGTTGAATGTAAAGAAAAACCAATACTGGCTTACCCTTCCCGCACCAGCAACGGGGGGAAAGTCCATGGTCTTAAACCTCACCACTAACACCTGGGACGTATATACTTTTGCTGATGACCTCACGGCGTTTTACAACTTTATTGATTCCAACGGGGCTATTCAATGGCTGTCTGGCACCTTTACTGGAGAGCTTATGCTCCATAGCGATACAGACTACACAGATGACGGAACGGCAATTACGGCAAGGTTTAAGACAAAGTGGTTTCCAGTTGACGATGACGAGGGGGCTTGGAATGTACTAAGGGAAATGCGGGTTAAATATATTTTAACCCAAGCGGGTGGCGAGTCAAGATACCTAACATTGAAGGTGTATTCAAATTTTAGCAGCTCGGCTGATATAACTACGAATCTGGCAGGGATAGTTATGGGCGACAAAACAAGGCGGGATATTTTAAGGGTTATTCACGCTGGCGTTAAGGGGGCACACATCTGTTTTGAGTTTTATAACAGCGATTTAAATACTGGAGACCTTAAGGTAATTGGGCTCGATGGTTATTTTCTAAGGAAGTATAGAAAAACCAGCGTTTACGCTGCATAACAGAGGGTAATGATGGACGAGGAAGTAAGAAGATTCAAAGAAGAGATGGAGCGAATGAGAGACAGGGCGGGGTCTGCCTTATCACCAGGCTCCGTAAAGCCAATCTTCTTGTCTGGAAAAACAGCCGCAAAGGAAACCATCTATACTATCGAAGAGGTGGTCTCCCCCACCAGAGATGTCATTGTCCCCTTTTATCTGTCAAGCCTTGTAAAGGACATTACATACGTTAAGATGAATATCTACTTCCCTGGTCTTCAGCCTGGCGACTACCCCTTTAATACCGACACTCTGTATATTTCCCCTGTGAGCAAAGGGGTGATTGAATACGGCAACGGGTCTTTCTCACGCCTGCGCTCAGAATATTCCCTGTTTTCAGGAAATGGTGCCGCAGGTGGAAATTATTACTGGTACAGAGGCTATACCCGCTTCCAGGTTGCCCCCATCCACGGGTTCAAGCTGACCTCTTGCAACCTTTACTGGACGTTAGGGGACAGGAATAGCGTTGGGGCTGGTGGGAACACGCAGCGACCCAACATACTCCATGCCATAGATGACTACGATATTTTAGACAAGAACGACTGGAGCCTTGCAACCCAGGTTAATTACGGGAACGTCAACATCTACACAGACACCATTGGAAACGCCTACAACAAGGACGTCAAGACCCGTGTACAGAGCCTTGTGAATAATCTGACCGACTACTCCTGTTTCAGATTCTTAAGCTCAGAGCATGCGGATACATCAAACGCAAATAATTACTGGCTCAACGAGCCGCAGCTTAAGTGCGTCCTTGAGGAAGACACGGATGGTGAGGTTGGTGTTTATATGGACAATGGCGATGGATTCGGCTCGATGGTGGACTACTACAAGGTGAATGCGGAAGATACAGAGCTTACTCGGTTCATCAGCGGGTCTGGCAAGAAGCAACTCAAACTCAGTTGCAGTAAGACCAGAAGGGTAAATATCCTTCTGAGGATTGGGTTTAGGTCGGGGTAATGAAATGTTTTTTTATTTTACTGTTGACTATTTTAGTTATTATACAGATAATAAACATAGGGAAGCCAATGAACGAAAAAGATAGAAGCCAGGTGATACTGGGCAGAGATTTATTCAACGAGCAAATAAGTCCGCTAAGGGACGACCATGCCGAGCTGAAGCGGATACAGGACGTTATGAATAGGGACATCAATCTATTTTTGAATCCGCCTCCAGAACCACCTCCTCCCCCCACTCCCGTGTTTGAAAAGATACCCTACTTCCACTTTGACGCCCTCGGAATTTTCCTCGATGTGCTTGAGCATGGGTGGGAGGAAGAGAGAGAGGATGAAACCTTCAACAGGATTGAGGCTGTGATAGCGAAGGCTGCATCCTATGGATGCTCTGCCGTCAGCTTTTTCTCGTGGCTGGACGACAACAAGCCAGAACACATAAACCTCAAAAGAAAGATTCCTTGGGAGGTAACTGGGATTCTTACAAAGAAGTGTGACTTTACGAAACCAAACGAAAGGTATTGGCACCTGTACAAGAGGTTCCTAAAAATTCTCAGGAGATATGAGCTTCGGGCAATCCCGCAGGCGTTCATGTGGAAATACACCTTCTATCACTTTACGAATAACAGGAATGGGGTCGAGGACTTTTTTGACGGAGCCGCCCTTAAGCACCAGAGGTGGATGGCATGGCGGCTGCTTGTCGAGCAGGAGAGGCTTGGTATGACCCCAATGATTAAGTTTGTGAATGAACCTAACCATCGGGGAAGGTGCGAAGGGGCTGGCGGAGGTCATTGGATTGCCAACTGGCACAGGGATATGTGGTTCCATGTTTATAAGGAAACCCCTCTCAGGCTTGAGGATTTAGTCATAGACGTTCACGCCTCAGAGTTTGCGGCTGCGCAGCTCGTGTACCACAGGGGCGCCCATGCACGGTGTACCAAGTGCGGGGTGTATGAATGGGACAATATCGAAGCTAATGACAGAAAACCCCTGCGGGAACAGCACAGCGTCAGCATCATAGACGACCTTGAGGATGAGCATAAAAGCCTGACTGTTTTCGTGAACAATCTTCACAACTGGCAGGTCAAGTATTCAGAGGACGGTTCCCGACATGGGAACATTGTGCCTGTCCCTGGTATGAATTGGAGGCTAGGAGACAGCAACCAGGTTTACGCCATGTTAAGGAGAGCATGGGGAGCCTGTAAGGAATCGAGCATGAGGAAAGACTTTTACTGGGGTATCTACCCAATGGAGTGTCTCAGTAAAAAAGATGGTGTCTTCGAGGATTATTACGACACCAGCGAAATAAACTGGCAGAGATTCGAGGCTGCCAGGAGAGCGTATAACGAAATCTATAAGAGGAGATAGAAATGTTTGGAATACCAGCGGGAGCCGCAACAGCGGGAAAAATGGCATTGCCAGCGGCAGCGGGAGCGCCCTGGTCTATGATTTTACCCATAGCCTTTTCATTGCTTAGTGGAATGGGTGCCTTCGGTGGAGGCTCAGACCCAGATGCAGAATACAACGAGTACAAGCAGAGAAGAACAGAGGGACAGTTGGATAGTCTTCTGCGGTCAATGATAGGGCAGGGGAAGTATTGGAATTCACAAGCCATGGGGCTTAACCCCAAGGTCTTACAGGCTGTCCTGAATAACTATCAAAGACTGGCAAACTTTGGATACCCAGGTGGTATGCAGATGGACATAGACTTTCTGAGCCAGTTATTCCCAACCGATAGCGCGGGAATGAATTACTCAGGCGTGAAGAAGCGGGGCTAAGGAGGAGCGAAATGACTATGATGTACAGATGTAAAAGATGTAAGGATGGTGATATTGAACACTACTCCTCTATAAAGCCATGTAACCAGTCGGGTGGTGTCTTAGCCACAGCCCCAGACCCCCCTTGCAGCAAAGGTGGGGACTCAATCACGGACTGTGCGTATAAGTGTCGGCAGAAATACGCAGGCGGTGATGAGCTGGCTAAGTGTGTTGAGGCATGCAAGGGAGATGAGGGTGGAGACAACTGCCCTTATGGTAATGTACATTACGTTCCAACCGCCCAGAATTGTCCAGAAGGCTATCGAGATGCTGGAATTGTCGGGGGTGGAGGAGGCGGCGGAGGAGACAGAGATTGCGTAGCTAATTGCCGCCAACAGCACAGGAGAAACCCAGACGAGCTTCAGCGCTGCATTGATAATTGCAGGAACCAGGAAGGAGGGGGCGGCGGAGGAAGTCAGCGAAAGTGTATTTGCGAAAGCACCACCAAGCCAAAAGACAAAGAGGAAAAAGGTGGTGACGGAGAGGGGTGTAGTGGTGGATACAAGCTCTCTGAGAGCCCGCTAAAACCAGAGGGCGGAAAAGTGTGGTCGCACCCCAAGTATGGTATTACCCCAGAAATGGGATTCATGCGGAATTCTCAGCACGAAGCTCATTGGATGCACAAGGACGGCAAGTGGTATTACGAGCCCGATGTTATTGATGCAATCAAAGCTGGTACGCTTGACCAGCTAGAGGGGAAGAGCGGATTCGTATGCAAGAAAGGATATAGCCAGAAGAACGTAGATGGTGAAACCTGGTGCTGCCCACAGGAAGGCGGGGGCGGCGGTAAGGATAATGCTGGTGGAGAATGGGACTGGAGTAACCGAACAAAAGGTTTGTTTGAAAGCCTTTATGACAAAATCAACTACCTGTTTGAATACCCACGAGGACTGACTGATGAGGAGAGGAACGCCGTAATAAACTACATGACAACTGGAGTGTTAAAGGGTGAGCGTGGAGCTAAGCACGCAACGAGAGACAGGCTGGCAAGAATGGGTCTTCTTGGCTCTGGGTTTGAAGAGTCTCGAATGGCGGATATAGAGCGAGGGACACGAGAGCAAGTGGCTGATGTGAGGCAGGGCGTAGCTGTTGATGAGCTTAATAGGAGATTTCAGGAGCTTATGAGTACGCTAGGTATGGCACAGAATCTTACTGGAACCCTGATGACCTCCGAACAAATCAAAGAAGCCCTTAATGCAGGAAGGCGTGGTGAATCGAGCCAGGGTCTTCAGAACCTTATTGCTCTTTTGCAAACATATATGGGTGGTGGCAACCTATCTGGAGCTATGGGTGGGCTGCTAAACCAACTCAGCATGTACGGAAAGGGCGGAAATGTTGCTGGTGGAGGAGGCGGCGGTGGCACGGAAAGCTGGATACCATGGCTGCTTTATCTATTAGGCGGAAACCTCTAATAGGAGATTTTAGATGGCACAGAGAATGGGTGAATTCAACGATTTTATGACTCAGTTTATGCAGCTTCTCGTGCAGCAAAAGCTGGAAAAGGACAGGGCAGACCTCTGGCTTCAGAAGTCCCTAAAAGAATACGGTGCATGGGAAGAGTCACAGAAGAGAGTGATGCTCGAAGGGTTGATAAGAGATGTCTTTGATAAGCAGTTTGGAGCTGCTAAGGAATGGGCTGGCGACCAGCCGTATTCACCTTATGAGGTAAATCGCTTAATAAGGAATATACTCCCAGAGAACATCAGGGGCAGAATACCAGAGCTACAGGCTCCTGGGTCTCCGACCGCTGCGGCAGGAAGCATGGCTGACCTTATTGGAGCGATGGGCGCTGGAGAGCATCCATCAGAGGAAACCCTTAAAGGCGTTCTTCCCGCATACGGATTCGAGGAAGCCATGGACGTTGCCAAGAAAGTACAGTCTGGCAAAGAAGAGAGGGCAAGACTGGGAATGAGAGAGAAGGAGCTTGAGATTGACAAGAAAAGAATAGAGCAGGAATGGAGTAGGCTTAACCAGCAAATAAAAGAATTCAATAAAGAGAGTGAAGAAGACAAGAAGGGAGAAAAGAAAGACGAGATTCTCGACTCTTATAAATCGCTGGCTGACCTGTACGATGACCAGATTGAAATGCTTAGAAGCGCTCTTGATAACCCACAGAACCTTACCGAGGGGGGTGCTTCGGAAATACAAAGGAAGATTGATTCTCTTGTGAATAATAAGGAGCGCCTAATTAAGAAGGTGGAAAAGCTGGTTGACGTCAATGCGACTGATAGTGGCGAGCTTTCCATCGAGGAAGCCAGGGCTCTGTACATAAAAACCCTTATCGAAAAAGGTGTGCCGAGAGAGGCTGCGGAGAATCTAGCACGGCAAAGGTTTGGAGGTAATGGATAAACAAGATGTCATCAGGCTTGCACAACAGGATGCTGCGCTGTGGCAACAGCGTCAGTCTATATCAGAAGAAGAGGTTGTTTCCCAGGCAATAAAAGATGCTGAGGGGTGGCAAACCCCGCCTGAATTATCAGAAGAAGAGATAGCAGAAAGGGGTAGAGCCCTAAAATCGCAGGCTGCTTTTATGCCTGGGATGGTACTTCCCGAATATGAGGGAATGGAACCTCCAGAGGAGGGGCTGACCGAGCCGCTTTCATGGAAAGAACAGGTAGAGCAAGAGGCGGCTGAGAGAGAGTGGGGCTCTCACATCAAGGACGTGAACCTCAAAAGAAAAGGAAAGGCTGCGGAGTGGTTTGTCAAGAGGATAGCAGCCCCGATAGTTAAGGGCGGAGCCCAGTCTGGAGCCCAACTTAGCTCGATGTTCGGATGGCTTGCAGATAACCTCTCGACTGGAATATCTAAACTTACTGGGATGGACAAAGAAAAGCTCGAAACGGAAATTTTTGACGAATCCAAAAAGCAATGGCAGGAAACAGGCATGACGGCTGAAGACCTCCTGCATAAGGATAAGGCTTCTGAATTCGTCAATGCCGTCCTTTCTGGTGTGACGTCTGCGGGAACGAGCGTGATTCCCCTGGCTTGGTCTTTAGGAGGCTCTCTTGGGCTTGCTTACTATGGAGCCTGGAGCGGTGCTGCGGAACCAAGGGAGGGGCTGACAAGGGCAGAGGCGGCTCTTGAGGGAGCCATCTCTGGCGGTCTAACCCACGGAATACTCGGAGCCATGGGTGTTCTTCCAACTGCCTTAAAATATCCCGCCGCAGTTGGGTTTGGAATGATAACCCAACCTGGGAACCTTGAAGAAAAAATAAAGTCTGGTGCTGTGTGGGCTGCGCTCATGCCTGGTGGGAAGCGAGTATCTACCAGGGAGTTTCTCGATGCGTACCCCAAAATCAAGAACAGGTTGATGGAAAGAGACTATATAAGAGCCTTACAGACGGCTATGCCTGGGGTTACGGCAAAGCAGCTAAGGGCTGTCGGTGGAGCAAAGAAGGTATTTGACAGCGCTCTCTGGAGGGTTACCGATATTGTCGGCAAGCCTGAGTCATGGGAACGACTTGGCGAGAAGAGACCTCAGCTACCAGAGGCGGATAGAAAAGCAATGATAGAGCGAGAGCTTTCCAAGCTGGAGCCAGATTTTCTCGCTGGCGAGCTTGGAGCCGTGATGAAGCCTGGCGTGTCAGAGCGTGAGCGTGTCCAGGCTTTATACGATGAAGCCAAGAGACCAGTTGAGACAACCATAAGAGTGGAGCCCAGGGCTGATGGTACGGTAGATATTCGCATTGTACCGACTGGCGAGCAGGTAAAAAAAGAAGACGTTGCCATCCTGCAAGACTTGGCAAAAGAGAGGACTCAGCTTCAGGGGTTGTTCGAGCAGGGAAAGATTGGGAAGGATGTCCTTGAAAGCCATGACCAGCTATCTAAAACCATACGTGATTCCCTGTCTGAGCAGTATGAAGCCCCCGCATATCAAATAACAGAAGCCCTGGAAAAAAATTTACCGAGGGGGTTGACGACTGAGCCAACGCCTGAAGTAGTTAAGAGTGGAGTAAGAAGTAAGGACTTCACAATCAAGGCTGACCGAGCCGCCGAGGAGGTTTCTAAAATCCACAGCGAGCAGGGCGGTTCTACAATCAATCTAAGCAGGGGAAGCCTGGGAAGAAGAGAAGGTTATGCCGTATCGCTGTACCCAGAAATTTCCGAGGTAATTCCTGGCAAGGACATATCCCCTGGGCGTGTGAGAAAATTCATCGAGAAAAACTCAGAGCTGCTTAAAGACCCTCGCCTGTCTATCGGTACGTGGTACGACAAGGAATCAGGGAAATCCTACCTCGATGTATCTGCTGTAATAAAAGACAGGGACAGGGCTGTAGAGCTTGGCAAAAGATATAACCAAAAGGCAGTTATGAACCTGAAAAATTTTGAGGAAATACCCACAGGCGGGACTGGAGAATCCCAAGGGTTCGAGACCCCAATGCAGGAAAGGCTGCGGGTTGGCGGCGGTGAAACCCAGACTCTTTACCACTTCTCTCCCCTGGAGGGCGATACTGCGATTATTGACCCGCATGCCATGGGTAAAGGAAAGATGGGTGCGGAGGGCAAGCAGCTTAAAGAGACTGGAGAAATAGCTAGCCCCTTCTTACTTAAGTCAAACTGGTATAGCCCAACAGCAAAAACTATCGAGCCCCATAAATGGGTAGGCAAGAACCTGTATAGGGTAGAGGTTCCAAAAGACGAGTTACTCTATGTTGATAAGCCTGGAATGGATGCGGATATAAAGGCTGCCGAGGCTGGCAAGATGGGATGGTTTAGCAAGTCCCATGGACAGGGGCGGCTGATTGTCCCCGTTGAGGCTGAGAAGGTGGGGGCTGCCCGATTCAATAAATCAACTAAGGTCAGCGGCAAGAATGTGATGGAGTTTATCGAGACTGGAAAGCCTGAGGCTGGAGCTGCTGCCGAACACGCTGGAGCTGGAGGCTGGAGCCCTGAAGCCCTGAGCCGTGGCAAGACGGTAGAGTTTGTCACATACAACGGAAAGAACGGGAAGGTAACCCCCATCCCTGGAGTCGAGGCTGTTGACACCCCTGCTGGAAGCAATGAGGTTAAGGCTCAGATAGACAAGACAAATGGAAAAGTCACCATCCTAGATAAAGGTAAAAATGTAAAGCACATTACAAATAACCAGGTATCCAAGGCTGTCCAGAAAGAATACCAGAAGCTCACGGACAAGATAAATAAAGCCAGAAAGAAGACTGAATTCCCTTACGAGACAGAGGAGTTTCAGCAAATGCTGGAACGGCAAGAGGAGCTGAAGCGCCAGGTTGAGCCTGAGAAGGTCAAGGAGAAGCTGCCCCCGCTGTTCGATAAGGGGGAAACCGTAACCAGGGGAGGTGTTGACTACGAGGTTGTTGACGTAAAGGGTGACAAGTATAAATTCAGAAACAAAGAGAGGGGCACCGAGACTGGATATATCGAAAGGGATGAGCTGCAAGGCATGGGTTTTACCCGTGGCGCCGAGAAGGAGAGAACCGTAAGGACGACAGAGCAGCGCAAGCAGCAAAGGATGGAGAAGGTTGAGGAGCTGGTCGAGGAGGGCAAGCTAAAGGCTGAGGCTGAGGAACCCGAGTACGATGTCGAAGCTGTCAGAGCCTCGATGGAGCGCATAGAGGCTGCGAGGGCGGCAGAGAAAAGGGTTGAGGAGCTGGCTGAGACTGAGCCAGAGAAGATAGCGCAAGAGGTTCCAGAGGTGAGCGGGGGAATAATGAAGAAGGGCTTTGCCTACGCCACCATGGAGGCTCCGAGGGAGGTTATGAGTAGGCTGTCTCAGAAGTCTGGAACCCTCAGTAAAATGATTAGAAATAATTTCGATGGGAGCAGATTGCATAAACCTAGCACCATCCGTGGTCAATTCGAGAAGGCTGGTCTTAAGCCTGATGACGATATTATGCGGGCTCTTGAGCAGGACTACGCCTACAAGAAAGCACAGACAGCGCGGGGTCATGTCGAAAGATTAGTCAAAAATCTACGTGATGCTGGCGTGAGAGAAGAGATTATCAACAGCACAAAGATTATGGACAGACACAGGATTGAAGATGTTGTCAAGGTTAAGCGTGAAGCTGACGGCACACAGAGCGTAGTCATAAGGCAGGACACCCTGGACTGGATAAAGAAAAACTGTAAAGCAAAAGACAGGCTCCCGTGGATGCGAAAATTCAGTAAAAGATGGCTCAAGAAGCAGGCTGGCGCCTTTGCAAATCTATTCGAGGTGCCTCAGCTATTCTTCGAGCGAATAGGTCTGAAGCCAATAATTTATGACCCGATACGAGCTGGAGAAAGAGCCGCTGAAGTCCTTAAGAGAGAGACAAAGAAAGAGGTCGAGGATATTTTCAAGGGTATAAGCAAGAAGGGTCGCCAGAGAATCTTTGACTTCCTCTCGTCTAAGCAGGGTAAGGCTGAAGATATGAAAAAAGCGGGCATAAGTCCTCCTAAATTGAGCGACCTGTCCACACGGGAGCAGCTCGCCATTGTTAAGTGGCGCAGATTCCTTAAGAAGTACAGTCCAAGAGTGCTTGACCTGGCTAAGAAGCACGGAAGAACGGTCAGGGAAATCGAAAGCTATTTCCCGATGTACACAAAAGATAACATCGTGTTCGTTGACGGGGCTAATTTTTATGATGTCATAGCCAGAAAAGACCCGTTCTTTAAATCCCTGCTTGAGAGGGACATGAACGTGCCTTACACCCTGTACGAAAGGGACGCCTTTAAGAACGCAGGTGCTTTTGCGGCTGCCATGTCCAACTTCCTTGAGATTGGAAAGCGCAGTATGAGGGTAAAGTACCTGATTGATAGCACGGAATTCAGGGATATGGTTGGCGGAGAGGCTTCAAAGTACATCGCTGAATGGTACAAGAACATCGTAAATCCAGACATTCCTAAGTTTCCCGCTGTATTCAGAAGGTGGGCTTACAGAGCATACCTGGGTCTTAATCCGATAGTCACGGCAAAGCAGGGCATATCTTTTGTTGATGTGATGATGACAGAAAAGACCCCGCTCATGCTATCTAAGGACGTAAAGCAGATTATTAAGCGCCTGGAAAAGCCGACTGTTACGGAGCGTGTTCCTGAAATAGCCGTGGCTGACATGAAATCCAAGGGCGATAGGGCCCTCCTGGCTGGTATAACCATTGCTGATAAGCTGTTTGCCAAGGGTGCATACAACAGGGTGCTAGGGGCAGAGCTTATGCAGATGAAGAAAGAGGGAGTCCGCTTCAATAACAAGACCCTGAGAGAGGCTGTAAGAAGGGTCTCTGACAGGATAGACCTAGCAATGGGAGGCATGACCAGGGCTCAAAGACCTAAGGCATACAGGTCTGAGGTTGGTAAGTTTGCCTTGATGTTCACATCTACCATCAACTCAAGGTTCCAGTATTACATCAAGAACGCCGTAGAGGGAATCCAAGACAAGGACTCTATTCATGTCGCAAAGACCTTGACCGCCTTTGCGCTTGGAGCATACCTCGAAGCTGCTATATCAAGAATGTCTCTCGACTGGAGCGATGCCGAGGATATGAAGTCAGACATCATCAAGACCGCCGCAGGTAATATACCCCCGATGGCGGGCTTAATCTACGCCCTGGATTCTGGGGCATGGATGCCATCTGCGGCACTAAAGAACATATCGGACGTTTTTAAGTATTCAAAGAGGTGGACTGAGACTGGAAAGCAGGGCGCACCCAAAGCGCTCTTCACAATCGCAGAGGTCTTTGGTCTTCCCAAGCAGGTTGGTAAGGTTTACGAGGGTCTCGAAGCTATTGATAAGGGCGTGAAGGTTGCTGGCGATAAAAGGATTGAGCTTGACAGCGATGTTGAGAAGGTCAGGGCTCTCATTAAGGGGAAGTGGGGTTCCCTGGGCGCCCAGAGATATTTTACAGAGGTTGAGGAAAAGCAGGATTGGCACAAGGAAATTGCCAAGAGACTATCGAAGATTGAGGGTAAGTATTTTAGGGGCAGAATCAAGAACATAAAGACCTCCTCGTTCAAAAAGAATTTCTGGGGATATGTCGGAGCCCTTCCCGATGAGCAGAAAAAAGAAATAAAAGAAATCATACGGCTTGCAAGGAAGAGAGAGGAGACCCTCAACTGGACGTCAATCCTGAATTATCTAAAGAGGTATATCGGTGAATAACACAATGAAGAGAATCATCTTCGTGAGGAAGCTGGCTGCCCTTACAGAGATTGCAGCGCTCAACGGGATAGGTTTTATCATCACGTGCTTTCATCGTACAGCCGAAGACCAGGCTGATAGATATGCCCAGGGCAGGACAAAGCCAGGCAGCATTGCGACCTACCTTGATGGCTACAAAAAGAAATCGAACCACCAGCGATGGCTTGCCGTGGATATAGCTATTGTCGAGAAGGGAAGGATTGAGTGGGGCAGGACGGAGGAATATGAGATGTTGGGCAGAATATGGAAGGAAGCCCTTGGTGGAACCTGGGGAGGAGACTGGGGCTTGAATGACATCTACCACTTCGAGTGGACTGGAGAAAAAAATGAATGATAAGACAAGGCTAAAGTTTGGGATGATTGCCTTCTTTTCCATGCTGGCAACAGCGATAGCGAAGCATTGGCTGTCTGGCATTTCAGAGACCCTGGTGATAAGCGCATGTGTACCAGTTGTAATGTACATCATAGGTGAAACGTGGAGGTCAAGCAAAAAATGAAAGACCTAAAGGGCGTGATTCAGATTGTGGCATTGATTGTAGTAATTCTCTTTATCTCATTCCTGATGCTGCAACTGGATAAGCGAGGCAGGCTTTCACCCCAGGTTGAATCGAGTGAATACCTGGTGCCAACGAAAGTCTATCGCCCGCCCATTATAAGAATACCGTTTGTGAGGTATAAAACCCCCATACCTTTTGATGCCTTACCCATCCCACCCGAAGACATTGACAGAACGATAACGATAACCACCATTGGCGAGACCCCTGTTGAGGCAACCCTCGTTGTTGACCGCAGGGGCAACGTCTATAAAACAATCAACTTTCCCGAAGGGGTTAATGTGGAGGTCGTAGAGTGGGAGCCCCCCGTGTTCCAGGTTGCACCACGGTTCGGGTACTCACTTGTTTACTCAGGGGAGCTTTACCATTGCCTATCTGTTGACTTGATAAGGCTGTGGCGCCTCCAAATTGGCTGCGAAATTGGAATCCAGCTTGCCAAAATCAGCGTATCCGATGCCCTCGTTGGAGCATCACTCAAGTATCGCTTTGGTACCATAGAATTATTTGGTGCCGAGGGGGACATCAGGGCTTTGTTGGGCTGGAATTTCATAAATCAAAAACCATATTTGGGGGTGAGTATAGGATGGTAAAGTGGCTGGCTTTATTCTTAGCGATGATGTTTTTGATGCCGTCCACCCTGGGTCTTTATCAAATACGCTGTGATTCCACAGAGCTTAAACCCTGGGTTGAGCCGATAGAAATCTGCTACATTATCACCTACACGGGCAGGGTGATTAGAGTAACGAGCGGCAGGAGCGATAGCGTCTGGTTTATCCCTACCTTTGAAGAGGTTATTGCAAGGCATGGGGTTAAACTCGATGATGTTTTTATCATAATACACAACCATCTTGTTCCGTCTGGTTTTTCCACGCCAGATGTAAGGCTTTATAACAGGCTCGTGCAGAGAGGGTTTGTTGGGATTTACGCCCTACGCACCCCAGGGGATAATGTGCTGATGGTTTACCCAAAGAAAGGAGAGGTGAATAATGAGTAACGGTAACGATGAGCTGAAATTCAAAATGAAAGTTGCGGAGTGGCGAGGTTATGTTGGAAAGGCACTTGAATCAATAGAGCAGAACCAAAAAGATATATGCGAAAGACTTACGAGACTAGAAACTAAGATGGATGAGCGAATGGATGAGACCGAGAGGGAAGTGAGCGACCTGAAATCCAAGGTTTCCAAGCTGAGCGGGACAATCTCGCTTATCGTAAGCGTAGCCGTGAGCGGCATTGGCTTCCTATTGAAGAAGCTGTTTGGATAATGAGTTGACGAAATGCTATGCGAATTAGATAAGGAGGTGACGAAATGCCATACGAAATAAGAAAAGAAGGTAAGAAGTGGTGTGTTTATAATGAAGATACAGGAGAGAAGAAGGGCTGTAGCGACACCAAAGACAAGGCTACGGCACACATGAGGCTCTTATACATGAAGGCTAAGGATAAAGATTAATGCCACTTGGGGAGCCATCTGATTTTCCTCACAATTTCATAGGCAACATGAAATAAGTTGCTCAGCCTGTGAATCAAGAGCGGGAGAAGGATATACCAGAGACCCGTATATATTGTAATGCACACTACAGTTGCCACCCAAACACTCAAGCACCAACCGCAGGAAAATATCTCCCTGAAAAACCAAGCCCTCGCTAAGAATTTTCGAGGTCTTCTAAATAGGTTCGAGTGGAGAAGAATCTCGGTTATGGCTTCCGTGGCTACGACAGCCAGGATTATGTACTTCATCAGTAAGCCCCCCTCTTTGTCCAGCCTCCACCCTTGAAGGCAATGCCCACCCTTGGTGGCTGCCTGTTCTCCCACCCGTTAAATAATTGACCACACTCAGCGCACTCGACATGATTAATGACGAGCGGGTTCGAGTCGAGGTGGACGTCCTCGTTTTTTGCCCCACAGTACGGGCATTTACAATCAAATATCGGCATCTTTTTTCTCCTCGTCCACTATTCGTGGACTTACTAGCTTTTACGGTGGTGGTATTATTAGCTTTTTCTACACGCCCCGATTTAGTCATCAGCGTCTACCCCAAATATTACATTCTTTCATCCGCGGCTTTATTCCTTGGGATACCCAAATTTGATACCAGCTCAACATATAAAACCGATATCCATTTCTAAAGCTTCTAAACACATTCCTTAGCGTTCTTACTTTTCGACAGTCTCCCCTTGGAACCCATCCATGACGCTCATTCGACAAGTTTCGCAATCGCCAACTACGAGGTATGGTCCCGTTAATAACAAAGTATTTTCTCCCTGCATACCAAACCTGGTCACCAACGCATATTTTCCAACACCACCGCAAACTTAACCGAATAATAAAAATCTTCCAGAACATTTTTCTAATCATCCCCCCCCTCCTCATCCTCTACACGCCCCGATTTGTCAGAACTGCGACTTCCCACTTCTGACGATTCTACGGGGGTGCAGGGTCTATACTTTGGACAAACATCACGCAGATACCTTGATATGCAATGACTCCCCTCTAAAATACAATGCAAATCTTTCTCATGGATACAGCAATCAGATACTTTACTCATGCTTCACTACCTCCAGGAGTGCGGAGAGCAGGGCTTCGTGGACAACTTTAATGTCAGCACAATTTCCCAACTTCTCCAAGCAATCCGAGATTGAGGGGATGGGATATTCATCATCAACCCAAGTGGAGTCAAAAACTTCATGCACCATAAACAAATATCCAACTTCGGCATCCCAAAACCAACACCCCTCGTAAATCTCCATACGCCAATACTTTGCTATCTCCTTGCTGAGCCTGATTGCCTCAGGTGTTATGTCACTTTGTTTCATCGGTTGCCTCCTTTTCCTCTATCTCTATGCCCAACTCTTCCAACATCGCCTCAATATGAGGCTCTACGTGCTTCGATGTTTTGTGGCTATAGAAATCATCGTTCCAAAAGTTGGCCCATTTTTTTATCCACTCTCTCGTCACACTTGGCTTCTGCTGGGTTCCAAATTTCAAAGCTATTTCCTTTGGCCAGTCATTTCTCATAGACCACCACTCGATTATCTCCTTGAGCTGGTTGTGGGCTTGAATAGCCAAATCCTGAGCTTCGTCATCGGCAGCATTTGGGATATATCTATCAAAGACTTTGTTCAATGTGTGCACCAATTCTTTTTCCCCTAGCTTCTCACTCATCGGTTGCCTCCCTTTCAACGTTTTCCATTTTGGAAACACTTCATTCATTAGTTGCCTCCTTTACTTCCAGACATAATGTATCCAGACCCATGCTATCTGGTACGCCCTTGTCCACTAAAGGTGGACATTCTTGGGTATCTTCAGGCTCTTTTTCGAGCTTATCCCAATACTCATAATACTCATAGTGAGCCTCGAAATCTCTGCGGTCAGTCCTATTCATCTCCCATCTCCTCAATATCCACGCCCTCAAGATTGTACCTGTACCCATAGCGTCCGTTACCGTAAGAGTCTGGCGGGAATTCTTTTGTGAGAGCCTCGTCTGCGAATTCAAGCACGTCCTTAAATGATTTGGCGGTAACGGTAAAGGCGTAGGTAACCTTGTACCTCTCATCTCTTCTCGACCTGTCGTGAAAGTCTTTCCTGTATATCGTAGCGTATAGTTTGCACCTCATCTCTTCTTACCTCCTTTTTTGTGGGTGTAGTATTCACACGGGGAGGGAGTCCTAATCAACCCAAAGGCATTGTCCTGAATCAAGGGCTCCTTTCGTTTTTTGCAAAACATTTCAGACGCCCTCCCCGTTTTTTTCCACTCGAAGTGCCTGCAATTCGGGCACTCGAAGATGTTGTAAATCACTTATTTACCTTCCAATCCTTAGCCTCTCCTTGCATTAGGGCTTTTTCAAGTTTTCGTATTCGCTCTTGGTCGGCGTAATGTGGCATGTCGTCCAGCTCAGGGTGGGTTTCCTCAAAATGCAGGAGCGCCATCAGATTCCAGGCTCCATGAGCCAGGTGGTCTTCATCCTCCATGCCCATCATGTACTGGATTATGTGTCGGATGGCACTGTCAAGGACACGAGAGAATGGAAAGCCTTTCTCCCAATTCCTGTCCTCGTACTTTACCGCACCTTTCTCACAGACCTGGGCGATACGCCACAGGGCAAAGGGGCTCATTAAATCGAACCTGCCCTTTCCTGTCCTCTTATCACGAACAGCGCCGCTTTTATGCTGCTCTCTTTTGCCGCTGTCCTTCATCTCATATTCCCTCACTTCTTTTCCTCCTCTTTGAATTCACTCCTCAGCACGAAGTAAATCACGGTTACATACTCGAAGATGTTGAAGTCATCGCCATAGGCTTCCCTCATGGCATCAACGAGCCCGTCAAAACAACAGCACTTAGGGTCGTGCTCCCAACGAAGGGTGATTGCTGGCATCTCAGAACACTTATAAATGTCCGTGCCAAGGATGATAATGTCTGTAGAGTCTTTGATTCTCTCGTCGGTAGGCTTTGCTTTGTACACCCCCGATGCGCCAAACCATTTCAATCCCCTACGAACAGTTACGTTGATTCCCTTTCGGAAAGCATAGGTTCCAAAGAGAAGCTCTCTTTTTTTCTGATTGCTTTTTCTTTTCATTTTTCTCTCCTTTATTATTGGGGTGCTCATTCGTTCATCCCCTTATTCTCCAACTGAGCCACGAAGTCTAAGACCTCATGCCAGTTGTCCTCAAGCCTAAACCCCCTGTCGTCTATGTAGAGCGAACCGAGGGGTTTACCCTTGTCAATCCAGACCTCATCGTATGGGATTTGATGAAGGCGCAGGATGCGATGAACGCGCCTGTTTAAGTCCCCAATGCCGTACTTCTTATTGATGTGCACGTTGTTGATGCGACAGGTCTGAATGACTATCCTGTGCCCCATTGCCCTGAGTTTATGGAGGGTCTCGATTGCCCCAGGCTTGGGCTCACCGTAGTAGTTATGCTCGTGCTTCTGCCATTTCTCCATATCAAACTCAAGAATGGTTCCGTCAAGGTCAACCACTATTGTCATCTTTCTTCTCCTTTCTGGGCTCACCGTAATAGTCTTTTAGTAGCCCCTTGAGGTATGCTCCAGCATCAAGCTCGTGGCTGTACTTATAGGGCTTAACCTTGTGTACGTCAGGAAGGTCGAGCCGAAGCGGATACCGCCAAGTCACGCCGTAGTCTTTATGGATTCCAAAGAATAACTGTGTCGGTCTGCTAAACTCAAAGGAGCTGATGAGCGAAAATTCATTCCCGCCTACTACGGAGCCGTTTATGATTAACTCGCCTGGAGTCCTGTCAAGCTCTCCTGTGTTGTGGAAGTGCCCAAGGATTCTGTAATGCACATCAATGCCACGTCCTTGAAGCAAGTCTCCGAGGCGCCACATAGCCCGCTCGATTCCATACCAGGGAATTCTCATCCAGCTTCTAATAGAGTCTCCGTGCATGACCAGGAAATTCCACCCCCTTATCTCCTTCACGAGGAAGAAAGATTTAGGGAAGTGGCACTTAATCCTGTCGTTACCGATGAGGAATGTGGATAGGAATTGATAGAACACGAAGTCCCAGTTTGTGTACCTTCTCTTGAAGCGCACTTTTTTTGTAAGCCTGCCGTGGTTCCCAAGGACTCCATGAAGCTCTATCTCAGGGAATACCTGGGACAACTCAAGGATGAATTGAGCCGTGACGTATGCTCCGTTGAGAACCTGGAAGATAATATCCTCTGCGTTCTCGATAAGCTCTTCATGGATTCTCCCGCTGACCATATCGCCAAGCCCGAAGATGTGCAGCTTGTCTATCTTGTACCCCTTAAGTTTTTTTGTGGCTATGCTCTTGATTGATTTGGCGAGATACTTCATTCTCCTGGTGAACACATCGAAGTTGTATTCGCCAAGCCCATACACATCTTCTGCCCGAACAATTTCCCCGATGTGAAGGTCTCCCAGTAAAAGCACCGCTGACTCGTTTGACGGCTTGTCAACGTCTGGTTTCCACGCCAGGTCAATCTTCGGGAGCGACTTAGCTACACCCCTAAGCACGGCTACCATCCTGTCTCCGATTGTCTTCTCCTTCTCCAGCACCTTGTACTTCGAGGTTACTATCTGGAGTTGCTGGACAACCTTGTGCTTCTCTGTATCCCTCCTTACCGCCTCCTTAGCCCCGCTTCCCTTGATTTTTTTCTTTTCCTCTTTGGTTGCTAAGGAGTAATAGTCTATGCCATAACGCCTACACGCCGACTCGACAGCATGTTCCGTGCGGGGAATCTCAAACTTCCCACGAATCTCAAGGGCAACATCTTTTGGATGAACCCTGTCTTTCTCCACTCGTTTTTTTAGGTATCTGATTTCTGCATCAGACCACTTTCTTCCTGCCATTGTTTTCCTCCTTTATGCTCTCCACTCGAAACCCTCGTATCCCCTATTGGACAGCTCTTCCTTGATTTGCTCTGGGGTGTACGCCAACAGCCTGTTCCTCAACCTTGTGTGGTCAAGACCTATTAAGGTGCAAGTATTGTAAAAGCTAAATACATACTCCTGGGCTTCGCTCGTGTTGATTGGCAGCATGATATATTCGAGAGCCTCTGCCCCACGCTCAATGATTCTTCTTTGAGCCTGGGTTCTCTTATATCTCTTCAGGTAGTCTCCAACCATTGCTGTTCCGTATGCTTTCGACCTGTGGTACTTCGACATTCTTATCAGCTTCGCCTCTCTCATCAGCGACTTGTCGTTGCCAGCCATAGCTTTAGCCACGAGGTAGTCCAGGCATTGAGTAAGCAGGCACCTGATTAAAAGTTTTCTCTCACCAGAAAACTCTATGTCCTCGCTGAGTTTGTCTGCCAGGTCAAACATTTCAGAACCTCATCCTTAGCTTTGGGGGCAACTTAAAGAGAGTCAGGCTGAGCCAGTCTCTCTTTAAGAAGTATTTGCAGTCGTTGTCCTTATTTTGCTGCGAAGGGTTTATGGGGTATTCGTAGCTATACCCAAACCACGTAGGGTTCTCCTTAACAATCCTCGTGCACACGCCTATCTCTGCCATCACGCCAGGGGCTACACGGTTCGACTGCCTCTTCATAAACACGCAGTCCTTGCAAAAAACTCTTTTCACCTTAGTCATTTTTTACCTCCTTGTTAACTAAAGTAGTTAATACCTCTCGTAAAAAAGGGGGAGCCTCGCTCGGCTGATATATAAATTTCTTCCACCCTTTATAATCAACCCATACCCATATCTCCTTCAGGCAGCACGAGGGCATCCTGAAGCTGGCTATCGCCTCTCTCGTTTGCTTTCTACACCTGTTTGATTTCACCTGGATGAACCTCATGTACCTCCTGCATGGGCTGATTGCCATAATGTCAAACAGGTTGAACATATCCTTGCTCTGGTAGGTGCTCCATGTGGGAGACCAGACTTCATAGCCGTCACGAATCAACGCCTTGCGGCATCTGGCTTCGTTTATCCGCCCCTTTCTTGTAGTGTTCATTACGAAAACCTCTTTGCTGTATCCTTCACCAGGGCTTTAATCGTTGCATCCGTGGGCTGCCATTGCTCGCCCTGGTCTTCGTTATCGTCCATCACCCCTCTTTTTTTCTTATCAAGCCGCTCCCAATTCCTGCGCCACCTATCCCCTACTTCGCACTTATCACACGGGACGGCAACGATATACGTCCCGATTCTGTACTTCTTTTCTTGTAGTGTTACGCCCACGTCAGCGCACTTCTTACACCTAACCTCCCTCCCTTCATCCTCGTAGATGTGTTGACTACTCCCGCTCACCTCGCCTATCGCACGCTCGAATGTCGCCGGCATGGGAAACCAACTGCCCTCGTGGGTTCCCCTCACTTCATCAACAGCCTTCCTGAATATCTTAATGTCCACATCTTTGAAGCCCTGGTAGTGAGTGTCGAGGGCTCCGTCTGAGATGGGGAGACACACCTTCAGCAAGGGCTCTACAGCTTTCATGTATTCTTCCTTGGTCATTACCAATCCTCTCTGTTGTCAAAGAATATCCAGATAATCACCAAGGCAATCATCGAAAATAAAATTACTTCACACATCTTAGTCTCCTTTCCTAGCCCATCTCTCGGCTATTTCCATGTTAGACAGGCGCTTCTTTTTATACTGACCCTCCAGTACCTTGATGTAGTTAGAGGGCTTGAGAATCCAATCGAAGGTTATGACCCACCCCTCTTTGTTGTCGCCGAGGAGAAACGCCTGCTCTGCCGCAGCACTCAAGACCTCATCGAGGTTGAAGCCATTGTCCTTCATTCGTGCCCTCAACTGTCTCTCCCTCGTGGAGCCTGAGACAATACCCCTCACCTTTGGAAGGCTGTGTTCCTCAGCAAAGGCGTTCCATTTTTCGAGAGTCAACATAATTATTTCTTTATTCTTTTCCTTCTTTTCTTTCTTTTCTTCTTCTTTCTTCTCTTCTTTTTTAAGAGTAAGAGAAGTATTTACATAGGTACCGCTTGTTGTCCGTTTGTTGTCCATTTGCTGTCCATTTTGTTGTCCACCCTCCTGATATTTTTCCCAGTAAGTTATTGATACTATTGAGTATTTATTGGTAGATTTGATGTCCACTTTGTTGTCCATTTTTAGAATGCTAAGGTATCTTATTAGTGTCGTGGGTCTGATATTTAAGAACCCGCTAGCGTCTGGTCTCTTGAAAACAAACTGACCTGGCTTTAGGCGAACCACTTGATTCCCTATCATTTCCTCTCTCTCCTTGTAGGCTGCGCTGCATAGGCACCATATCCACACCTTGAGCAGTCCCTCGTTTCTAAACATCGGGTTATCAATTATCTTTCTCCACAGCTTTATGTATCCTGGTCTCATTCATTTCCTCTCCGAGTTGAGATGGGGCAGCGGCAGCCACAATGAAAGCAAAGCATGGAGGGGTTGGAGGATGAACCGCCGCCGCCCCTTATTGTCGTCATTTAAATGATACCTCTTCGTCATCAGATTCTTCTGGGGCTTCCCATAGTTCTTCGTGCTCTTTTCTTTCTTGTGCATCTTTTTTTGAGTCTAGGAATATCAACTCCGTTGCGTTTATGTATGTGTTCTTTCGCTTATTACCCTCGTTGTCTTCCCATATACGAGTCTTCAGGGCTCCGCTGACCAAGACTCTTGAGCCCTTCTTGAGATACTTTTCTGCCAGCTCTGCGAGCTTGCCCCATACGGTAACCTCTATCCAGCTTGCATACTTAGCCCCGCCTCGGAAAATCTCGTTGACGCCTATCGTAAATGACGCCAACTTTCTGCCCGACTCCTTTACCGTGTGAACCCTGGGGTCTTGAGCGACATATCCCGCCACGTCTGCTTTTGAAAACGACCTTACAAACGCCATTATTCTTTACCTCCCGATGATATGTATTTCCTGATAGAACCCCTCAGTCCTTCGAGGCAGCCGCTACACACATCTGTGAGTAAGAGCTGAAGCGCTGCGCACTCAACCTTAAAGGAGCCGTTGAGGACTATCCCATCCTTCGTGTCGAATTCCTTCCCGCAAATATCGCAGAACACCTTGACTTCCTTCATTTCTTTTTCCTCCTTGCCAGGCTCCTCTCTTTGCGGAGCCACCATATATCCACGAAGCGGCAGAATTCCTCAAAGAAACTATCAAGGACTTGACGCTCTATGATGTGCCACTCCATGTCGCCAGTATATTTATCTAGCCTCAGCATCGCTCCGCAATCTACGGTCTGACCGCTTCTTTCTTCCCACGCATGAACGTAGCTTGCCAGTTGCAGCTTGTGGTCGTGGTACAATCCGTTGGCAGTCTTGAAGTCTATGACGAACAGGTACCTGCTTTTTTTTGGCAGCGCTTTAACGCCAAGGTGTTCGGGAATACTCAGGTTCGCAACCAAATCAAGAGTGCCTGCGTAACGATGCTTTTCTGAGTAAACCCTTTCCTCTATCCCGACTGGCTCGACACAATACTCCCGAAGCCATTGATAGAATTTCTCGACTTGCTCTTTAAACTCAGGGGGCACAGACTCCATCCTCCCTGTCCTGAAGTATTCCTCGATGAGCCCATGCACTATAGTCCCCTTCTCGGCACCCTCTTTCGCAGCCTCTTCGGGTCTTTCCTTTGCCTTCTTCATCATCAGGGGGACGTCCAGACATTCGAGGAAATCCTTAGTCATCATGCCCTTTCCTGTAATGTGCATTTCATAGATGAGCTGGCTAACAAAGCTCTCCACCGCCGTCCGTGCATACCAGGAGTGAAGCCCTATCTTCTCGTTGATATTCAAGACAGTCGTTGACGAGGGCAGCTTAACGCCGAGGTCATCAACGAAATACTCCCTACCTTCTTTACTTTCAACTCTTCTTATTCCCACTTTTTTTCTCCTTTCCTTTCTTTGATTTAACGAAAGCATCCAGGGCTGTCTGCATGTTCTGAGCCAGGTACCACAAGTCTTCCTCGTTTCCCTCTGTCAGGGACAGGTTTCCGTATTGCTTGCCGATAAACCTTTTCCCCATCTTGCCTTGAACACCGTACAGATATTTTTTGAATTCCGTGTAGTCCAGATTGTTCATCTTCTCGACCGTTACCTTTACCATCTGGACAATATCTTTCACGGCATCAGACACCTCTGGTTTTTTCTTATCGCCAGACGCAATCTTGCTCTGGTCTATGCCAGGGAGGGGCGAGTCGTCCTCCCCTTCTTCTGGAATATAAGGAGCGAAGGGAGCGTCCCCCTCGGTATTATCCTCATCAGCTTTTTCCCCGTCCTCCTTTCGTTTGGATTTGCTAGTATGCCCCTTGGGTTCATCTCCCTTCTTTCTCCATAGATACTTACCTTTCTTGCCTCTTCGAGCGTCCCAGGCATTGTTGTCCCAGCATTTCTCGGCATACTTTTCTTTCCATGCCTTGATAAAACTGGGCTTCCACAGCTCTAAGCCTATGCCTATCCCCTTGCAAAGGCGCATGAGTGCGTTACTCTTTGCCCCCTCGCAGGCGTCACTCCACGACATGGCAGGATTATTCTCGTGATACTCCTGCTCGCCGATGGCATAGCCGTATGGCTTTCCATCCACGAATAAATAGAATCCCCACATGAGAGAGTTACCACTTGGGCTCATCTCAGGCTTGGGTGTGGCGGGAATGATTGCCCACTTACCACCGAAGGCATCCCTAAGCCTCGTAACATACTCCATCCATGGTAGGTATATGAGCCCATCAGGTCTTATCTCGACAATCTCGTCCTCGATGGGGGCGAACAGGATTTCCTTCTGCTCGCCTGTAAACTCCACGGTTGCAGCCACGCCAAGCATGTCAATGACCTTATCGGATACAGTCTCAGACCTGGACACAGCCATTGGAGCCGCTGAGGGCTGCTCCGACTGGAGCCCTCCGCCCTCGTGCTTTACGATTGATGCTTCCTTACCTTCTGACATGAGCCTCCTCCTGTTGAGCCTCGAAATAAATTTGCCTTCGGTTCTGATACATCTTCTTGTGAAGCTTGCAGGCGCCCATGTTCTTACCTATCGGAGCGCCACACACAGGGCAGAACCGCCTTTTCTTTGATTTTCTACTCATTTAATCCTCCTGTTGACTAAAATAGTTAATACCCACTCCAAAAAAACACCCCGAATTTGGGGCTGAGAGCCCGCAGGAGCCAAAAACTATGGCGGGTGAATGGTTTGGTATGGGCATCATGTTTTTTACCTGCCTTTTCTGCTTCGTTTTAACCTGTTTCTTACCCTGGGAGACAGCTTTTCGTCAGCCTCCCTGTCTTTTTTCTCTGCGATTTGCTTTGCCTTGGGTCTTACACACAGCGCCATGGTACACCTGTCACACAGCACCTCCCTGCAATCCTTTCCTACGTTGTACTTTCCTAACCCTCGCCCGCAATCACAGCAATATGGCTCAGTCATTTTACCTCTCCATGTTTTTAATTTTGTTTATCTTTATAACAGATGAGTACGAGTGAGAATTTACCCACTCGATAGCCCTAGCCCTCGGAATAATAATCCTGCCCCGCTTCCTTATCTGTACATGGGGCAAGCCTGCACCGCACCACCGCCTGATAGTCCTGGTGGATACCTTGAATAGGTCAGCAGCTTCTTTTAAGGATATGTATTCCATGGCTTTATTTAATGCTTAATACCCATACGTCTGACACCTCTTCCCCAAGGGCATTGGCAATCCTCATTGCAAGAGATAGCCGAGGGTCTTTGATTCGACCGTTGGCTAGGAAGCTCATGTGCATTGGAGATATGCCGACCTCATCAGCTATTTGCTTTTGGGTCATGCCCTTCATTTTTAGGATTTGTTTGATTCTTATTTCTTTGACCAAGGTTTTCATGTCCGCTCTCCTTGATGTTTCAATCTTACGTTAATAACTATAAGCGATAATGCCTCAGTTGTCAATAGTTTTTGAAAAAAGTTTTAATTTTTTTATAGGCTTTTCTTGACATTGATGAGTTGTGTGTTATAGTTTGAGTGTATTAAATGATTGGACGGGAGGGATAAAATGGACGGCGAGTTAGTACCCTTCGGGGAGGCGTGCAGAAAAATCAGAGAGGCAAAGGACATGAGCCAAGGGGACATCTTCAGAATAACTGGACTGGAGCGCTCGTACATTAGCCGCTTCGAGAGCGGGAGGGTGCCGTACCCACGGCTGCAAACAGTTGCGAAGATTGCCAAGGCGCTCGGCGTTACCATCGAGGAAGTCCTGAAGACGGCAGTAGAGTTAAAGAAGATGAAGAGGAAGCAGCGAGAAGATTTTGTATGGGAAAAAGAAATGTGGGACAAACTTGAAGAGGGGGTATCAAAGTAAAGATGGGGGTTTACCTTCGAGGTAACCGATACCATTTCAAAAAGATGGTAGAGGGCAAGGTTTATTACAAGCCGCTGCGCATACGCAAAGGACAGGAATCCCTTCTGTCTGCCAGGGTGAAGCAAGTCGAGGAGGAAATAATAGCACAGCACTACGGCATACCATACAAGGGGAGTGACAGCACCACCTTTCAGGACTATTCCCTCACGTACCTCAGCCAGAAAAAGTATAAGAAAACATGGGAGCGTGACAAGCAGAGACTTGCCATAATGGCAGAGATAGTGGGCGACCCACCGCTGCGCTCGATGGGCAAGCCAGATATTCAGCGGCTTGAGAAAGCGTTATTCGCCAGGGGGCTGAAGCCCTCGACAGTCAATAGGTACTTCGAGATACTAAACAATATGTTCAACACAGCCATCGAGGACGAGGTGCTGGATAAGAATCCATGCAGGTTTTACAAGAGGTACACCGAGGACGGCAGCCGCAGAGCCTTGAGCCAGGATGAGTTGAGAAAAATACTGAGCGCAGCCAAGGAAATTCAAGAGAGTCCAAGGTCAAACATTCAGTCCCTCATATATGACATTATTATTCTCGCCCTATCCACGGGCATGAGGCTATCCGAGATGCTCAATCTAAAAAGAATCCACGTTGACCTGGAAAGAAACCGCATCACTCTACCGATTTCTCATACAAAGTACAAGAGAAGAGGTGGCGGAAGGCAACGGGTGAAGGTTATTGTAATGAACACTACAGCTATGCGCATCTTGAGTAAGCACTTAGCCAGGTCTGAGTATGTGCTTCCCGTTGGGTGGCGGGACGCAAGCACGGTGTTCCATGTGGTCAGGAAGATTCGCAAGATGACGGGCATCGAGGACTTCACGTTCCACCAGTTGAGACATACAGTTGCTACCTTTCTCACATCAAAGGTTGACATTGCCACGAGCCGCATAATCCTGGGGCACTCTGACATACAAACCACGCTTAAATACTCCCATCCCTCCAGTCTGGAAGAGGGTGTTGCAAAATTAGATACACTTGTGGCAGACCTCCAGGGTAATGCGTAGTTGTTCGAGTCCCCCCTTCGGCACCAACTATCCCACCAGTTACCCCATATAATTCAATAGTTTAAGTCGGCATATATGGACATCTGCGGCATGGATTGACATTCATTGTTGCATTATTGTTGCAGATAATTGACGGGCTGTGTATTATTGTTTCTTTATACTTGGCACAGATAATTCTTCAACGCCCTCGTCTGATACCATCGTCATAAACCTTACGCTCTGGAAGTGGGATAATGTAAAGCATCCTCCGAATTCTTCGTCCCACAACATGCAGGCTTCCTCGATACAGCAAGTCCTGAGCCATGGGCATATCTTTTTTTGTCCCGCCATTTAAACCTTACCTCCGTTTACTTTTAATGGGTAATAACCATAGCGTATGATATAGAATCTGTCAACCCCCCTTTAAGGGTGAAATTTTAGGCGGGGAGAGTCACCCCTCTCTTTCCCTCTTTCTCACATTGATTGCACCCCTGTTTTCTAAGGGGGCACAGCCTATAATCTATCGGGTTAATCCTGACAACCTTGAAGTTTTCCATAGAGTCATCCTCTATAACGTAAAGGGCGTCGCATGCCATAGCCCTGCCAGCCTTGCAGGTTGCCCAGTTATTATAAAATTTAACCCTGTCATATCCAGCGACCTCCAGCAGAGGTATCTGTAGGTCTGGCTTATAGTACCCCCTGCCCTTATCGTCCCACCACTCCCACTCTATATCCCTTGTAATATCTATTGCTTTCATTGCATCCTCCTTGCCTCATCTTTCAGGGAGGCGGGAGGGGCAGCGATGCAACCCCTCCCTGTAATGTACACTACATTACACCTGCTCGATGAGTGCTTTGTCACAGTCCAGGCATAGAATCTTGACGCCATGCTTTGCCCAGACATTCAATCCGCATACTGGGCAGGTGTACTTTGTCCTTTTCCCAGACCTGGGAGCCCTGGCTTTACTGCTGCTGCCGCTGCCCTCGCCGCCGCTGCCTTGTGGCTGCTGAGGGTCGGGGCTGCCTGTGTTAATTGTCATCCATGGAAAGATAGCATCGTCTGGCATCTCTGCAATCATCTGCTCTGCTTTCCC
>Ga0180433_10001289_pt1 | contig 42089 bp, 38 predicted proteins | sample SS_ome_8_FD_132980 | JGI IMG/M metagenome (GOLD analysis project Ga0180433, IMG submission 132980) | Hypersaline lake sediment archaeal communities from the Salton Sea, California, USA - SS_1_D_1 metaG | ecosystem: Environmental > Aquatic > Non-marine Saline and Alkaline > Hypersaline >...
GAGCTTGAGCAGTACGTCACTTTTCTCATCGGGAGCGAGACCTACGGTGTCGAGGTGCTGAAGGTTCGCGAGATAATCGGCATGACCGATATCACGTATGTTCCCAATAGCCTCGATTTTATGCGCGGGGTGATAAACCTCCGGGGAACGGTTGTCCCGGTGGTTGATATGCGGAAGAAGTTCAGGATCGAAGAGCGGGAGTACGACAGCTTCACGGTGATTCTCATTGTCGAGATAAAGGAAACGCTCATCGGGATGATTGTGGATTCTGTTTCAGACGTTATCGGGCTGCCGGTGGAGAACATTCAGGATACGCCGCACTTCAGCGCAAACGTCGACGCCGACTATATCAAGAGCATCGGGAAGGACGGCGATGATCTCGTCATCGTCCTCGAGGTAGACAGGATACTCACGAGCGAAGAGATCGAAAAACTTCAGAAGGATGGATGAAGTGAATACCCGTTCCGATATCGGTCAAGCGATCATTTTCTATAAAGATACGGACAATCGGTATCTGAACGCAAATGAAGCCTTCGCGAGACTGGTCGGCGTCCCCCTGAATGAAATAGTTGGGAAAAGCGCCAGGGAAATCCTGCCGCACTTCGCAGACATTTACCTGTTCCATGATCAAGATGTTATTGAGCATGATTATGAAAAGAGCAACATTCTCGAACCTATTATGACCGATCAGGGAATAAAATGGATACGAGTCAATAAAATCCCTCGCAGAGACCATACCGGCACTATAACCGGAATTGCCGGTTTCGCCACCGACATCACCGACCAAATGGTTAGAGCTGCCGAAAAATTGCGGCATTACATCACAGTGGAGCTTGATCACAACGAAGGTAATAACGAATTGCATACGCATAAAACATGCATGAATCCTGATGCCGCCAACCAGCAACAGACAGAATCTATATACCGTGGTAATGAAGGCGAATACAGGATTCTCTACGAAACCGCTCTTGTGGGAATGTTCAGAACGAGAATACATGACGGGAAAGTAATGCATGCCAATAGAGCATGCGCAAATCTCCTCGGCTACCCCAATACTGAATCATTGATACAGGACGGATTTATCTTCAGCAAGTACTACGCCGATAATAGACGGACTGAGCTTATCAAGAAGCTCATAGATCTCGGGCAGGTATACGATTTCGAAGCCCGTCTCTCGCTACCGGAGGGAAGAGAGATTGATGTAGCCATTTCCGCAAAAATATACCCTGACAAAGGATATCTCGAAGGCGTAATAATCGATATCACCGAAAGAAAAAGAGCAGAGGAGCTTCTCAGGAAATCGATACAGGAGCGGGAGATGCTTCTCAAAGAGGTGCACCATCGGGTGAAGAATAACATGCAGATAATCTCGAGCATGCTGAGACTTCACGCAATGAAAACCGATGATGAAAAGTATCAAACTTTTCTTATGGGCTCTCAAAACCGCATTCGTTCACTCGCACTGATACATGAGATGCTGTATGCCTCGGACGATCTTACCAGAGTCGATTTTCACAATTACGTAAGCACCCTTTCTCATCAGATGCTGCGATCATCAACGGCGAATCCGAATGACGTTAAAATTATCCTCAATATTAAGGTTGCAACTCTGGGAATCGACCTCGCCATACCCTGTGCGCTCATCATCAACGAGCTCCTTCTCAATTCGCTCAAACACGCCTTTCCTGATAGCAGGAGCGGTGAGATAACAGTGGAATTCGACCGCTCCGGAGCTGCCTGCTACCGGCTCGTAGTACGCGATAACGGTATCGGATTCCCGGGTGATTTCGATATCAACGCCACGCAATCATTCGGAATCAATCTCGTGAAAATTCTCACTCAACAGGTGCGGGGAACCATAAAGGTTGATTCTCATGAGGGAATGTCATTCACCATAATCTTTCCCGCACGAATATAACAGGCATTCCGCGGAGCTCACTCCTCCCCCCTGTGACGCTCCATACCCTCCTTCTGCGCCTTCTCATACAATCGGGCGTTTTCTATCGCTATGGCGGCCGAGGCAGCGAGCGGCTCAAGAAATTTCTGATCAACCCGGCCGAATCGATTCACGTCCGTATCCAGCACCTGCAGAACGCCAATGACATTCTGCTTTGCAATGAGCGGCACGCTGAGTATAGAATTGAGCTCAACGCCGGTAAGTTTATCCAGCTCGGTATAATGCCGTTCATCCTTTCCGGAATCGTTGACAATAAGGCTCTCGCCGTTATGGGCAACCCAGCCAACCAGACCCTCGCCGAGGGGGAGCCGCCAGCCGCAGACCTTCTCCTTGTGGGGACCGACCGATTGAATGCAAACGAGCTCCTCGCGCTCCTGATCCTTCAGCCATATTGAAGCCGCCGCAACCCCGAACATCCGACGCACCTCGTCAAGAACCGTTGAGAGCACCGTGTCGAGCTCAAGCGACGAGCTGAATATCTGACCGGCATATTTCAGCAGCTCGAGCTCCCTGTTCATCCGGATCAGTTCCCGTTCGGTAAGCTTCTCCCTGGTGATATCGGTAAGTACACTGTGAAGCCGAACCCCCTCCTCTCCGGAGAGGGCTTTTCCGGAAATGCGCACCCATCGACTATCCCCGGAACTGGTCACAATCCTGAGCTCATACGGACTCGTATCACCCTGAAGCGCCTGACCCAACCGGTCGTTGACCACGCGAAAGTCCTCATCATTGATATACTGGGTAAAGTGATTGCCAATCATTTCAGCGGGACTGTAACCGTATATTTTTTCAGCGGCTGGACTCATATAGGTTATAACCCCGCTCTCATCCAGTGAGCAGATCACGTCGTTGAGCTCTTCAACCAGTTCCCGATACTTTCTCTCACTCTCCCGCAGCTCCATTTCAATCGTATGCCGGTACAGCGCCGTTTCAATGGACGTGAAGAGTGCATCAGCATGTGCCGGCTTTAACAGAAATCCGTAGGTGTCCGTTTCACGGCATCGTTCGAGTGTGCCGCTATCAACCTTATCGGATATGTAGATAACAGGTACATCTCTTCTTTCATTAATCTGTTTTACCAATGCAATCCCGTCTGTTTCTCCAGCGAGAGAAATGCCCACCAGGAGGAGGTCGGGTTTGAACTCATCTATTTTCTGTAATGCCTCAACACCCGAGTTTGCTGTATCGGTTTGTTCAAAACCGGTTGTTGTGAGCAATTGCTGTAGGGCGATCGAATCGTCATCTACGATTAGTATTCGCCTGCTAAGCACCTGGAACCTCCCCTTTACTTGTACCGTACATTCTGAAAGACTTCCCGACTTCGATGATTGAAAAATAACGCTATTCTTTTTTCATATCCCACAATTGATTTGTAATGATTCCACGCTACTTGTTACTCTACCTCCATTATTTAAGCCGATTACGGCTGTAAACAATAAAATGATCATTTCTCCAGTATTTTCTAAATTTCTATAATCCATCGATAATAATTTGGAAAATCTTTCATTGCACTCCAGGCAATATCGAGCTATAGTATACTGATTGAGTATATCGATTACATTACAGTAAATCCATAATAATCCAAGAGTTGAAAACATGCCCATTCCAGGAAACCTCCTCACGACTGCAATGGCGGTTATGCCCCATACCGATATTGACCGCGCCATGGAGATCGCCCTTTCGCTCGATATTCCCTACTGGCCGCAGCTCCCTCTCCTCAGCTATTATGAAGATATGTACGTTCAGGCATCGGAGCATTTCCCCGGTATTGTGCTCGATCTTCAAAATCGTACCGTGCGATTTTCAATGGACAAATTCATAGCGGAATTCGAAGAAACACTGTCACACATGGAAGAACCGGGATATTTCGATATCAGCGAAACCTACTCCCCTGTCTATCAGCGGTTTCTCAACCTGGACCTCGCCCCCTATGCCGCTATCCGCGGCCAGATGGAGGGGCCAATCAGCTTCGGCATGAATGTCATCGATCAGGACAAGCGGCCCATACTCTTCGAGGATACGGTCAGATCATTCCTGCTGGAGTTGATGGCAAAGCGAGCCAATATACAGCTCATTCGCCTGAAGGAAAAAAATGAAAATGCATTCATGTTCATCGATGAGCCGGGTCTGCAGTTCATTTTCAGCGCACTTTCAGGATACGATAACATTGCCGCAAAAACCGATATGGATCTCTTCTTCTCGCTGGTGGAGCGACCGCGGGGGGTTCATCTCTGCGGGAATCCCGACTGGGATTTTCTTTTGAACATGGACCTGGACATACTCTCCCTTGACCTCTATTCAAACGAAGTGATAGCTTCCTATGCTTTATCCATCAAGAAGTTCATCGAGCGCGGCGGTGTGATATCATGGGGAATCGTTTCGACAAACTTCGAGCCCTTCAGGGAAGAGAATCTCGACAGCATGGTGAGGAGGCTTTCCGAAACATGGGATCGGCTTGCACAGAGCGGGCTCGACAGGGATCTCCTCCTCTCAAAAAGTCTCCTCGCACCCGCCACCTGCTGCCTGATCAATCCCGACAGAGAGAAAACCGTGGAGCAGGCTTTTGAGCTGGTGCGGGCGCTTTCCCTCACGCTGCGTGAGCAGTTTAAATTGTCCTGATTGCGTGAACATCGCCCAGGCGACACGTCGACGTGTCGCCTGGGCGATAAATTTAATGCAAAATTTCTAATTTATTTTTGATGCGGCGTGTAATTGCGCTAATTGTATATATATTTAGGACTCCTAACCATATATACAGTGCATGTAAACCTTTGAGGAGAAAAATGCGCCGAGAAGTGAACGCCATTGAGTGCTCTCAGCATTTCAAGCATATATTCACCGGCGTGACAGGAGATAGCGAACATGAAGCGACAGATTATTACCATCGATGAAGAAAAATGCACCGGCTGCGGCAAGTGCATCCCCGGCTGCCCCGAGGGAGCCCTTCAGATTATCGACGGAAAGGCCCGGCTTGTCAGCGATCTCTACTGCGACGGCCTGGGCGCCTGCATCGGTACCTGCCCGGAGGGAGCCATCAGCATTGAGGAGCGCGAGGCTGAGCCATATAACGAAGCTCGTGTTATGGAAAATATCATCAAGGCGGGTGATAATACCATTCGTGCTCACCTGAAACATCTGCGGGATCACAACGAGACCGGTCTTCTGCAGGAGGCGATCGACATATTGCAGGAGAGAGGTTTCGATGTTTCTCAATATCTTGATGAGGAAACCCGGGCCCACGCCTATCCGGCATGCGGTTGCCCCGGATCAGCACCGATCGATCTCAGGGGAGAAAAGAGTGCTCAAAGCGAAGAGGATGCTCCATCACCGGAATCACAACTGCAGAACTGGCCGGTGCAGCTGCGGCTGATAAACCCACAGGCCCAGTATTTTCAGAATGCCCATCTTCTCATCGCTGCTGATTGCGTCCCCTTCTCCCATGCTGATTTTCACCGCACATTTCTCAAAGACCGAATCCTCATCATCTTCTGTCCGAAGCTCGATCCGACCATCGATGAATATATCGCAAAGCTGGGCGAGATATTTGCACGGAGCGACATACAATCGATCACCATCCTCCGCATGGAGGTCCCCTGCTGTTCCGGCATTGAGCGAATCGTGCAGACCGCCCTGCAGCGTTCCGGGAAGGAGATACCGCTGAATGAGCTGGTCATCTCCATCAGCGGCGAGATTCTGCACGGCGAAAAGGTTCCAGTGAGATGATGGTCCAGCGCATCGTGCGAAAAGGATGCGCGGATATGAGAGGAAACGGAAACCATGAAAGATGACCGGAGCGATATCGAATACAGAATTGCGGCAGCACTGGAGAAGATAACACAGGTGGAACGAACAGTGCTCCGTGATATCGCGAAGCGGGAGCATCTCAGCCCGATCCAGATACAGTTTCTCATTCACCTCTCTCAATACCCGCCGCATTTGCGCACCGTCAGCAGCCTCGCCCGTGAATTCGATCTCACCAAGGCGACGGTGAGCGAAGCGATACAGGCGCTCGAGCATAAGAACCTGATTACAAAATCCCGTGAGGAAGAGGACAGGCGATCCTATGATATTGCGCTCACAACCGAGGGGAGGAATACCACCCGCCGGATACAGAGCTGGGGAAATACACTCATTAAGCACCTGCACCGGTTTCCGCCGGAGGAGAAGGAGAGGGTTTTTCTCTTCCTTGCCGGGCTGATAAAATCGCTCTACGATGACGGCGTTATCACCATCCCGAGGATGTGCATCGCCTGCAAAAATCTTGAAATCCGTCCAGGGAAGAAGTATTACTGCACCCTTACCGATCGGATACTCCCCGAAGGGGGGACGGTCGGCTGCGAGCACTATACCTCCGGGAGAGCGGGATAAGCAATGGATGCATCGAATCGATCCATGAACGCGAACGGGCGCGCCGGTACTATCGGAAAGGACATCGAAACACTCGCTCGATTCATTTCCATATACTGCGAGCAGAAACACCGAAATCAGGAAAAGAAAACCATAATGGCATCCGGAAATGCGGGAGGGTATATCAATCACCTCAACCTCCATCTGTGTGAAGAATGCCGGAAGCTCCTTCTCCACGCGGCGAGCAAGCGGATCATCTGCCCCTATGATCCGAAACCGAGCTGCAAGAGTTGCAAAACGCACTGCTACGGGGAGGGATATCGCGAGAGGATCAGAGAGGTGATGAGGTTCTCGGGAACATTTTTGATAAAGAGGGGAAAAGTGGGACTCATCTGGAAATTTTTTTTCTGATCCAACAGCGTAATATCATTTCTCTGAAGGAGAGATGATGAATAATATGGATATTTATAACGAAATTGAGGTTCAACTCCACACGGGCACGCTCTTCCCTGATGAGCTTGCCAGAGCTCTTGAAGCACTTCCAATCGACATAACTTTCATTGATAACAATGACAGGATTAAATTTTTCAATCACGGTCAGGGGCGTGTTTTCGGGCGAGCACCATCGGTTATCGGCCGCGACGTGCGCGACTGTCATCCCGAGAAGAGCAGGGAACCGGTGAACAGGCTGCTTGCGAGGCTTAAAGAGGAAGAAAGTGATTATGTTGACTTCTGGCTGAGGCATCGGGAGCGCCTGATATACATCAGGTATATTCCGGTGCGAAACGGAAGCGGCGAGTACATCGGCTGTCTTGAGGTGACAGAGGATATAACTCAATTGCAGGATATAACCGGCGAGAAGATATCACTGGAGTAATTCGCTTACAGGAGAGAGAGTAGTATGAATAAAAACAAGGGGAATCCTGTTCTTTGATTTCAGGGGGATGATAATTATGCCGGGAAAGAGGCCTTATACACCGGGAGCTGCCGGGCGCTTCAAGATTATGCTTGTGAGGGTAGAGCGGTGATGAGAGTTCATTATATCCAGCACGTCTCCTTCGAAAATCCGGGCTCTATTCTCCAGTGGACGCAGGAAGGGAAAATCCATACCACAAAAACTAATATGTTTCGAAATGATATTCTACCTGATCCGTCTGACTATGATCTCCTAATCTTGATGGGGGGACCGATGAGCGTCCATGACGAGAAAGCATATCCATGGCTGCTCGGCGAAAAGAGATATATCGAGAAGGCTCTGCAGGCGCACAAGCACCTCATCGGCATCTGCCTCGGAGCGCAGCTCATCGCCGAGGTGCTCGGAGCACGGGTATATCCAAACAGATTCCGCGAAATAGGCTGGTTCCCAGTACACAGGATGAACGCGGTTCCCGGAATACCTGAAGATCCCTTTCCAGCCACCTTTACGCCTTTCCACTGGCATGGAGACACATTCGATCTCCCCGTCGGCGCGCTGCAACTCTTCACAAGCGACGCCTGTTCAAATCAGGGATTCCGCTACCAGGATCGGATATACGCTTTCCAGTTCCATCCCGAATCGACAATCGGGATAATAGAGCTCCTGCTCGAAAACTGCAGCACCGAAATTGTTGAGGGGCCCTACATCCAGTCAATCGATCAGATACGGCTCCATTACTCACTGCTTCCTGAGCTCCATGACATTTTACGGAATTTTCTCAACCACCTCACAAATGAGATCATTAAATCGCGCTGAGCTTCGGGATAAAATTGCATCATTAATTCCCTTCATATGATCAATCATCTTGACGAATCGCGATATCTCTGCAATATATCTAATTGTTTTCTATCAACAGCTTCATCACTGTACCAGCATATCAGCACGGGTTCATCACAAGATTACTATGCATTCAGGAGACCGCCATGGCAAAGAGAGGTAAAGAATTCCGAAGCAATTTCCTGTCCCGCAATCCCGCCTTCAACTATCTCCCTGAAGGGGATCGGTATCTTCTGGCAATCGATATACCGAAATACAAATTCAATGTAATCGGAACGGGCATCATGGGGCAGGAGCACATGAGAATTACCGAATCCGAAGGACGGGGAACCATACACGGCATCTATGATACCAATCCGCTCAGCATTGAACACGCGAAGAGCATGTTCTCCCTCTCCGCACCCGGTAAAAATCTCACGGTCTACGACTCGCTTGAGGAAGCGTGTTCCGATCCGGAAGCCGACGGCTTGATACTCTGCACGCCCAACTTCACCCATCTCGACATGGTGAAGGTCGCAACGAAATCGGGAAAGCACATTCTCCTGGAAAAGCCGATGGCAACAACCATTGAGGATGCCTACGAGATTGCCCAAATAGCACGGGACTATACAGCCGTCTTTCAGGTGGGACTGCAGTACCGCTACAAGGCGATCTACGTGGAGGCGATACACGAAGCGCTGGAGAGAAGATCCATCGGCAACATTAAAATGATTAGCATCCTCGAGCATCGCATTCCCTTTCTCGACAAGGTGAAGCAGTGGAATAAGTTCTCGAAGTTTTCGGGCGGCACCCTGGTGGAAAAATGCTGCCACTACTTCGACCTCCTGAATCTCTTCTCCGGTTCGAAGCCTGTCAGCGTCTATGCCACCGGAAGCATGGCAGTGAATTTTATCCGTTTTGAGTATGATAATCAGAAGTCGGATATTATCGACAGCGCCCTGGTAACCGTTGTGTACGAAAACGGTATCCGGGCAAGCTTCAGCCTCTGCATGTTCTCCCCCATGTTCTACGAAGAGGTCATCATCTGCGGAGACGGAGGGCGCCTCATCGCTTCCGAGAATGAGGATTTTCTCCCCGCCGCACGGCCGAAAATGCATCTCGAGATCATCCACGGTGAGAAGAAGCCCTCCCGAATCTGTACACCGGTGTACCCTTCATATATAGAAGGGAGCGGACATAACGGCGCGACTTTCTACGAGCATATCTACTTCATCGACAACATCGAGGGGAAGAAGACCGGCACCGCGACCGCCGAAGAGGGGTTCTGGTCCATCGTTGTCGGCTTTGCCGCCGAGGAATCGGTCAAGCGGGGAACAGTGGTACACATTGCCGATCTCTTGAAGGAGAGGGGAATAGATACGGGGAGCATGTGATATCATCCTCCGAAATGCTTCTTTATGTACGGGGAATTGCTCTCATGTCCGAAGATCATAATTCGGGCATGTCTTCCTGCCGAAGGCGCAGATTAAAAATATCTTAAGAAATACTCTTATCATACTATATCCGTTTAAATCTCCGAATGCGGATAGTATTTGACTTTATCGCCCGAATTCGATATTTCTAAGAGAGATGAATCATTACTGAAGATACCTATCATATAGAGAGAAACGAGGTTGCCCATGACACGATACGGATGCTTCGAGATAAGAACAAGCTGTGATAACTGCGGACAGCCGGTGCCGGTCAACGGTCCCTTTCGAAGGATCACCTGCTCGAGCTGCTTCCAGACCGCTCACATCTCCGCCGATACCCTGGCCGGCTTTTTCAGCGACTTCGAAGAGGAATACCCATCTCTCGATGAGCGCGAGGGATCGGGGGGTACGCTGATGGGAGGCGGCGGCACCTTCGAATACAAGTACTGGCGCCTCGAGCCGCGATGCCACTCCTGCAAGGCACCGCTTCCGAAGCCCGGTTTCGAAACCGACGGAATCATCCTGTGCGAGAAATGCGGCGCTGCGCATGAGGTGTACCCCGCGCCGGAATGGCTGCAGGAGCTGGTCCCCTCGGTGCGGCAGTGCTACAGTGTTGAGCGGGAGCTTCCGGAGGGGAGCCGTCCGGAAGCAAAGGTGGACGAGGAGGCGGCGAAGCCGGTCGTGATGAGCTGCCCGCAGTGCGGCGGGGCCCTGAAAGTGACCGCCCTGAGCGAGCGAATCCTCAAGTGTGAATACTGCGAAGTTGACGTCTACGTTCCCGATGCGGTATGGAACCGCCTTCATCCGGTCGCCACAACAAAAGAGTGGTTTCTCGCTTTCGAAGGGAAAGCACCCAAGGAGCTTCAGGCTGAACAGCGCCGGAAAGACGAGGCCGAGGAGAAGAAGGCGCTGAAGAGGTGGAAGCCCCGACCGATGCGCAAAGCGCAGAAGACCGCGGTACCGAAGATGCTGCGAGTGCCCTTTGTCATCGGTACCATCCTTGCGTCGACGGTTATCCTCATGCTTCTCACAGGAGCGACAATGATCGGAATCGGATACGATGGCGAAACGACCGGTACAGCCGTGGGCCTCATACTGCAGGTCCTGATTATCGGCGGGATTGTTTTTATCGCCCTCCTGGGAAGCTTTAGTTCAAATATCGCCTACCGATACGGCTTCCCCGGCACGTGCAAGAAGGCCATGGCCGCACTCGCCGAGAAACACAACTGGAAGCATGAAGGTGCCGAGTACCAAACCACCATGGGTTACATCGACGCGAAGTACAAGGGGCGCGAGATCGAGATCAAGCCCGACAACGACTATGCCATCGAGGTTGATATCGACGACTCCCCCTTTTACCTCAAGACCGAGCCGCCGGCCTGGCCACAGGAGAGCCTGCAGCGCTTCAGCACGGGAGACAGCCGCTTCGACGAAACCTTCCCCATCAGGTATGCGACGCCGGAGCTGGTAAAGAAGATGGAAGAATCGCCGGATGCCCGGCGGGAGATACTCTCCCCCATCTACTGGTTCCTCGACCGGTGGGGGGACAAGCTGGGGATGCTGAAGATCGACTGGTCGAGCATCGCCGTTCATCTGGCGCCGGGACACGAGGAGAAGTCATTCTCGACGGCGCGGTATCTCTATGCCGACGAGATAGAGCCCCTTCTGGAAGACATGATTGTCTGTGCGAAGGCGATCGATGATATCGCGCGGGGAAAGGAGCCGAAGCTCCCGGCGTGAGGGGGGATTATAGTACTTACGGATACTCAGAGAGATTTCACTTAAAAGTACGGGGGATTCCCGGAATACCCCAGTATGTTCTCCAGCATATTATGCCATCGACGATTTCTCGCGTGAATAGATAATTAATGAACCGATAGTTATCGGTACTATTACCCTTTCCAAGTATTTCATCCAGATACATTCTCACCGCATAAGCCAGGATGAGTGAAACAGACATCTTATAAAACTTTCGCATATCAAGACAATACTCGTATTCATATTCATTCATAGCTAAATGAAGCCGGTGCCAGCTCCCCTTCTCGTCACTCTCTTGATATTTAACCGCGGTACTGGATTTAAGAAAAGTACGATTTGATCTCATTACCCTTTGTATCAGTAATTTTATTAAAACCGTTCTCGATTTCCCAGTCACCGCTGCTCCCCGCTCCAGTTGGGCAAGAATACTTTTATGTACATACAGTGTCGTTTCAATCATCATATCACCCTCCTACCGATAACTATCTGCATGTACTACGGTTACGGGTGTCAGTTAGATAAATATTTCTTATCTATAGGAGATACGCATCTGGAATTCATTGTAAAAGCATCTCTCCGTCAGCATCGGGTTACTCCACATTCTCTCCGGGATGCTCTTCAAGAGTATGCGCCAGCTCATCGGTTACGTTAATTGAAGTCTTATCGTTCTTAATCAACACCCCGTCAGTCAAGATACAGAAGGTGCATCCCCTATCCTGTACTCTCAGTATCTTATTCTACTCTCCATAGTGGAGGATATGGAATTCACAATCCTTCTTGACTTATTTATACATTGTATTAGAGTATTTCATTCAGAAAGAACTTCGCAGAACAAATCAAAGGGTTCACTGCGGAATTTTATTATCGGAAACAGTTCGCCTCATTTCAGACCGGTTCAACACAATACATTCAGGAGGACACCATGGAGGAAAAAATCTGGCACAAATCCTACGCGCCCGGAATCAAACCGAATATCGACTACGAGAAGGTCACCATCTCGCAGGCTCTGACCAGATCGGCGAAGAACTATCCGAACAAGGTGGCAATTGACTTCATGGGGAAGCGCATCACCTACGCGGAGCTCGAAGGCATGGTCAATCAGTTTTCGCGGCTGCTCATCGATCTCGGAGTCAGGGAGGATGATAAAGTCGCCGTCTGCACGCCGAACATCCCGCAGCTCATCGTCGCCAACCTCGCCATATTCCGCATCGGAGCCGTGGCGGTACAGAACAACCCCCTCAACTCGGAGCGGGAGCTGGAGTACCAGATCGGCGACTCCGATTCAAAGATAATCATCACCTTCTCGCTGCTCGTTCCCCGGATCCAGAAGATAATGCCCAACACGAAGATACAGAAGATAATCGCCTGCCATATTCACAGCTATCTTCCTCCCCTGCTACGAGCGCTCTTCCCCATCGTCAAGAAGGCGATGTGCCGGAAGATAGAGCCCACCGAAGACCTCCTTGTCTTCAAGGATGAGATAGTGAAATACTCAGCGGAGCCCATCGAAGATAAAAGCAAATGGGAGTCCCTCTCCACCCTTCTCTACACCGGCGGGACCACCGGCGTGAGCAAGGGGGTGATGCTCTCACATGCCAATATCAGCTCAAACGTACAACAGATTGTCGGATGGTTCACCGGCATGGATCCGGGAGTGCACAGCATGGTTGGGACCATCCCCGTCTTCCATTCGGCGGGATACACCGTTGTACAGAACCTCAACATCTGGCAGGGGTGGGAGGATATTCTCATCCCGCGGCCGGACCCGGAGACCATCTACAAGATATTGAAAAAGCACAAGCCCACCATCCTCCCCGGCGTTCCGACCATATTCGTGGGGCTTCTGAACAACCCGAAGTTCAGGAAAATGGATCTCTCCTTCATCCGCGGGTTCTTTTCCGGGGCCGCTCCTCTTGCCATGGAAACGATACGCGATCTGAAAGAGCTCACCGGCGCCACCATGGTCGAGGTCTACGGCATGACTGAAGCCTCGCCGGTGGCCACCGCGACACCCTGGGGGGCGAAGATAAAGGCCGGGACCGTGGGCATTCCCTTGCCGGACACCGATATCAAGATCGTCGATGTCGACAACTGGGAGAAGGAGCTCCCTGTCGGCGAGTCGGGAGAGATCGCCATCAAGGGGCCCCAGATCATGATGGGCTACTACAACAAGCCCGAGGAGACGAAAAATGCACTGAGGGACGGCTGGTTCTACACCGGGGACATCGGTGTTTTCGACGACGAGGGGTATCTCAAAATCGTCGACCGCAAGAAGGACATGATCATCGCCGGTGGCTACAATATCTATCCCGTGGAGCTCGACAACACTCTCTACGATCACCCGAAGATCCTCGAGGCCTGCACCGTGGGTGTTCCCGATAAGTACCGGGGAGAAACCGTGAAAGCCTTTATCGTGCCGAAGCCGGGTGAGACCCTCACCGAAGAGGAGGTCATCGCCTTCTGCAAAGAGCGTCTCGCCGCCTATAAAGTCCCGAAGATAATCGAGTTCATGGATGAGCTCCCCAAGAGCGCCATCGGGAAAGTTCTCCGGAGAAAGCTCCGGGAGATGGAGCTGGAGAAGAGGGAGGAGAGCTGACCGGTTACCTCCATGAAACGCTATCGCGTCCAGGAGATAATCAATCACGACGAAATTCTCACCGGAATGGAGCTCCTGATCGACGGCGATCGCATTGCAGACATCCATCAATCCTCCGGAACAGCATCGGGAGAATCGTACCGCTACGCCATCCCCGGCTTCATCGATATGCACACACACGGCGGCAGCGGTTTCGACGTGATGGATGCAACGCTCGAATCGCTTTCGGGCATCGCACGCTTTCACCTGTCACAGGGAACCACCTCCTTCTGCGCCAGCATCCTGTCGGCGCCGCTCAGCATGCTGAAATCGGTGCTTCAAGAGGGAGAGAGCTTTATCACGCATAACAGGGAGAGCGCCTCTCAGGGAACCGAAGCCTCCTGCCTGGGGTTTCATCTGGAAGGTCCCTGGCTCTCACCGGATAATGCCGGCGCCCACAGCCGTGAACATATCATATCCCCCGACCGGGAATCATTCGACCTCATCGCACGGTTCAGCGATATCATTTCCATAGTCACCCTGAGCTACAATCGTGAAAGCAATCCCTTTCTGCAGCACCTGACAGAGCACGGTATCATCGCGGCGGCGGGACACGATGACACGGCAGATTTCGAAATCCTGAAAGGATTCGGCAGGGGGATATCGCAGGTGACTCATCTGTACAGCTGCACGTCAACCTTCCGGCGGCATGACGGGAAAAAGCACCTCGGAACGCTGGAGATGGCCCTCATGACCGACGGCATTGCCGTGGAGGTCATCGCCGACGGACATCATATCACGAAATTCTTCTGGAACTTCATCCGGCACAATAAGATGCTCGATGATATCGTGCTGGTGAGCGACTCCATCAAGGGGGCCGGTCTCGAGAAGGATGCCGGGAGGATGACCATCGGCGACAGAGACATTATCATCGATGGGGGAGTCGCCTGGACGAGCAATCGCACCCTCTTCGCCGGGAGCGTCACCACCATGCACCGGATGCTCCTCATCCTGGTCACGGAATGGGGCGAATCGCTTCAGGATGCGGTGCGGGTCACCTCGCACAATCAGGCGCGAATCCTCGGCCTGTCGGGAACGCTCGGGCGCATCGCGCCTGGAATGATCGCCGATATTCTCTTCATGGATGAGGATCTCGCTATCAAGAAAATAGTGAAATCAGGAAAGGAGTTCGCCTTCAGCAAGGAGTGAGAGATGAACGATATATACGAATTCGATTTTACCGATCCGGGAGCGAGACCGCCCCTCCCCTGCACCATCTTTGAGAGCGATGCCGATCTCTACCACGACATCGCTCGTACCCTCTATTCCGAGATCGAGGAGAACAACAGGAAAGGAAAGCACACCGCGGCCATCCTCCCCGTGGGACCGGTTTTTCAATACCGGCGCTTTGTTCAGATCTGCCGCAAACGCCCCCTTGACCTCTCCAATCTGCACTGCTTCTTCATGGACGAGTACTGCGACGAAAAAGGGGAGCTCATCGACCGGTCAAATCCCCTCTCCTTTTACGGCTTCATCGATCGGGAGCTGGTTCAGTCCATGCCGGAGGAGATGCAGCTGAAACCCGATCAGGTATATTTCCCCGATCCGAAGAGCCCAAAAGCATACGACGAGCGGCTGGCCAAACTGGGCAGCGCCGATACCTGCTACGCCGGGGTGGGGATCAACGGGCACCTTGCCTTCAACGAACCTCCGGAGCCCGGAGAGAATATGAGCATTGAGGAATTCGCGGAGCTCCCGACACGCCTCATTGCGCTGAGCCGCGAGACGATTGTCATCAACTCCACCACCGCCATGCGGGGAGCTTTCGAACGGGTTCCCGCTCATGCGGTCACCGTGGGGATGAAGCAGATACTGGCAGCGCGGCGCATCAGAGTCTATCTGAACAGGCCCTGGCAGAGCTCCGTGCTGCGGAAGATACTCTTCGCGCCGATATCGGTCTCTTTCCCGGCGACCCTGATACGGCAGCACGGCGATGCCGCACTGGGGCTCACCCGGCTCGTCGCGGAAAAACCGGAGTTCGCTCTGAAATAATATTCCCGCCACACCTCAGCGTCAATACTCGGCAGTTACCGAATCCACGTCGATGCTCGGCACTTCCCGTTTCCGCGGCAGCACTCCGCAATCATCCCCGTGCACAATCTATCTCATCTCCCCCATTGGGATCACCCGGCTCTCGAGGCGGGACTGTTCCGCCGCAAAGGCCATCAGATGACTCTCGAGTGACTCGCGGGCCGACGTCAGCGGCTCGCGGTCATTCTGACCGGATCGCTTGCGCTGCAGCCGCTCAACAAAGGAATCCATGAGCCCCTCGTCGCCGCCGCCGTGCGCGGAGAAGCTAATTCCCTGCTCCCAGAGGAGGTGCTCGGCAAGCGTCCGGTGATCATAATAGACCAGCCGTTCACCCGCGTAGGTGAATTCACCCATCAGGGTCCCGCGGGTCCCGACGATTCGCATCCACCGCCCGTCCAGAAAGGAGTGTCACTGCATGGTGAGCGTTGCGGTCACACCGTTCTCGAAGACGATATTCACCGACTGATGATCGGGAACATCGTTGTCACAGCGGAAAACGCAGCGCCCGTAGGGGCCCTCGCACATGGCATCCCACTTCTCTTCCAGGGTGCAGGTATCGGTGATCACCGTGGCCGGCCACATATCCCAATCCACCAAACGCCGGAGCGGCCGGTAGAAACAGCTCAGGGAACTGATGATCTTCGGATGGTTGATAGCGGTGTTGCCGATGAGCCTCATCAGGGGATTTTTCGCCCGTGCGGTAATGCGGAGAAGGGTATCTGCGGTGACGTAGAGGCGGGGAGCGTAGAAGAGACATGATGATGCTGCCGGGCATCCGTCGGTGCATCGCGCCGGCGCCCCTGCGGGAGCGTTTTCCTCCCTGAAAAAGGTGAGCTCCCCAAAGGAGTGCACCTGCCGGGCAGGCTCCTCCACCATCCAGTATATCAGATCGAAGTCGTGACAGGTCTTTGCCAGGATAACGGGGCTCGAATCTTCGGCCTTACGCCAGTTGCCGCGAACGTAGCCGTGCGCGAAATGCCAGAAGGCCACGTTCTCGGCATGATTGATGTGGATGATATCACCGATACGCCCGTCGAGAATAGCCCTCTTCGCCCGCGAGAAGAACTGGGCGTATCGTGCCACATGGCAGATGCGGAGCTCTCGACCCGCTCCTTCGGCAACCTGCACCAGCTCCCGGCACTCCTTCGCAACCGTTGCCATCGGCTTCTCCAGAAGGACGTCATACCCCCGCTGCAGCGCCTGGAGTGCGGGCGCGGTGTGCATCTGATCCTGCGTGCAGATAAGGCAGGCATCGGCCATTCTCTCCCGTGCGAGCAACTCCTCCCAGCTTCTGAATTGATTTTCAGGGTCGATACGGTGCTCGCGGGCAAAAGCCTCCCGTCGAGCATCATGCGGCTCGGCGACAGCGATGACCTTTAGCCGTTCCGGATGTCGCACGGCCCAGGCGCCGTATGCACCCCGTCCCCGCGCTCCGGCACCGATGAGCACTGCACTGATCGGATTTTTCTGTTCCATATAGTTCACCTTATAATTCCCGCCTACTTCATTTCTCGCTTTTTTACATGATTCCTTCGGGACATGATGCATCGGCAAAAGGAAAATATCATCACATTTTTATCATTCACATCATAAAATGATGTTGCTATATGATACTCTGTCGAGTTATGATAGCCGGAAATCCTGAGATCAGATCGACAGCAAAGGGGAGAATGTATGGAAATTCGGCAGGTCAAGCGGCGAAATCTTCTGGCATACGGTTTTGGAGAGTTCTACGGGGGCGGTTCCTTTGTGGTTATCAGCCTCCTCTTCATGTTCTTTCTCACCGATGTGGTGAAGCTCTCACCCGCCCTTGCCGGGCTAGTGGTTCTTGTGGGCAAGTTCTGGGATGCCATCTCGGATCCCCTCATGGGATACATCTCGGACAACATGCGGACCCGGTTCGGAAGACGGCGCATTTTCTTCCTCATCGGCATCATCCCCGTGGCGGTGACGTTCACCATCCTCTGGATATCAATGCAGTTCCCCAGCGATTACGCCACCTTTGCCTATTACTCCATTTCATACGTTCTCTTCTCTACGATTTTCACCATGGTGATGATCCCCTACCGGGCACTGAACGCCGAGATGACATACGATTACGCCGTGAGAACCAGGCTCACCGGTGTCAAGATGATCTTCTCTCAGGTCTCCTCGCTCATCTGCGCCACGGTGCCGAAGCTCATCGTTGACCGCCTCTATCCCGGCGATCCTGAAAAAGGATTCATGGTCATGGGGATCATCTTCGGGCTCTTCTTTGCGCTCCCATGGATTATTGTGTACGTGGGAACCTGGGAGATAGCGACAACGGATGGGGGAGATTGGGCCGGGATCAACTTTCTGAAGGGTTTCATATCGCTCTTCAAGAACCGCAGCTATCGCATTCAGATGGGGCTGTACATCAGCGCCTACTCCGCGCTCGACCTCCTCATGGCGATGTTCATTTACTATCTGACCTACTATATTCTCCGGCCGGAGATCTACTCGCTCTGCCTGGGAGCCATGTTCGTCACCAGCATCTCGGTCATGGCAGCCTATGTGTACCTTGCCAACAAGCGGGGAAAGGGATTTGCCTTTATAGTCGGTCTGGTGATATGGGGGACGGGAATGCTCCTCTCGCTTCTCCTCTCCAGTTCTACTCCCACCTGGATGATCGTCGCCCTTACAATGCTGATTGGCCTCGGCCTCTCGTCGGGGGTGCTCATGCCCTGGGCAATGCTCCCCTCCATCATCGATGTTGACGAGCTCATCACCGGCAAACAGCGAGCAGGCATCTGCTCGGGCGCCATGACGCTTCTCCGGAAGATTGTGCAGTCCTTTGTCCTCTTCCTCTTCGGTGTGCTCCTGGAGCTCATCGGCTATGTGCCCAGCGTACCACAGCAGCCGCATACCCTCTTCTGGATAAAGGTAACGTTCTTCCTCGCTCCCAGCATCCTCATCATCTTGGGCATTCTCTTCGCATCCCGCTTCGGCATAACGCCCAAAACGCACGCTCTCCTCAAGGATGAGCTCGAGCGATTACGCAGTGGAGGCAGGAAGGATGAGGTGGAACCGGCTACCAAAATTGTATGCGAGACCCTTTCCGGGCTGCCCTATGAAAAGCTCTTTCCCCGGGGAAAGAAGGAATAGTATTTTAATTTCTCAAGGGGGCGATTCTGGACTATGACACTGAGAATTCCTTTGTGCAGCATCGAAGGATTGTTCTCTTCCCGGCATGATTAAATCACCGATGAGCGGGATGTATGCATCCCTTCCCATCGCTTACTTGAACTGCTTATTCTCGAGATCCTGAATCTCCTCGTAGCAGTTTCTGAGAAACTCCTGCCACTCCAGCTCGAAGCCTTCGCCGAAGGAGGTGTTCAGCCATTCGTCGATGATATGCCGTGCATGGTTACCCGGTGTCAGCCATTCCCCCAGAACCAGCACATTCGCGTTGTTCACCGCCGAGGCCATTTTTCCCTCAAAGGAATTGGTGCAGTGGACGGCATAGACTCCCCTGAATTTATTCGCAACGATAGCACTCCCCGCGCCGGTGCCGCAGATGATAATCCCCTTTTCGTACTCTCCTCTCGATACCGCTGCCGCTACAGCCGCTGCCGATTCATGATAGGGGACAAATTCGCCCTCCTCCTTCATTCCCAGATCGAAGACCAGATGGTCTAGCCCTTCGAGGTGCTCAATAACATCCCTTTTCAGTGTCAGACCGGCCCGGGTTGCTCCTATGGCGAATTTCATCTTTTCACTCCTGAGCTTATGTAGCAAGAACCAAAAAGTTAGAGGATTTTGACAGGATGAACAGGATTACGATGATTTGACATCCTGATGATCAAAATCTTGTGCTCAACAAAAAACATAGCATAATCTGAAATATCAATTTTAATACCATTTTTTTCGATTATCGCAATTATAGAAAAGCCTATCCTTATTATCCTGTAATCCTGAGATTATAGATGAAACACTCAATTCCAAACTTAAAGAATCAGCAATAACAGATCACGAATTGAAAAATCACCGCAATCGGCGGTTTCAAATCTTCAAATATACGGCATATTTCATATTGTAAAGCTCATCCCTTTTCACTTAATGACATCCCATCCCTGAATGCGGGCGAGTATCTCAAAGGGGCGGATGAAGGTACCGTATACCATCGATGCGTGATGCGCGATGCCGTTGTACAGCATCTTCTCCAGAACGTATTGAACATCCCCCTCGAAGAGTACCTTGAGATAGGTGCCCTTCAGCTCCTTCTCCATGGGAACGCCGCGGGCCTTTTGGAGGAACACCCGGTAGCGGTCACCCGCCGAATCGAAGCGAAGTATCGAAACCTCCCCCTCCCTGAGGACAAAATCAGCCGTGACTCCCCTGCCCCCGGCAAAGTAGCTGTCCAGCGAGCAGATTGATTTTCCGTCATGGAGGTTACAGGGTGCGACACCGCAGTGCCAGAGGAGCGCATAGTTCTCTTTCAGATTTATCTGTGAGAAATCGAAAAGGTAGGGAGTCTCAGCGCCTGCGGCCCGGTGCGCCAGCATGGAGAGCGCTCCGTCAATATCACCCTCGCAGGCAAGGATGGAGTCCTCGCTCTGCAGGAGGGACATTGATGCGCAGGGGGCAATGCCGAAATCACGCGCCATCTCAGGCCAGCACCTGATAGCGAGGGCATCGATCTTCTCAGCGGTCAGGAAGCTATTGAGCTTTGCGGCGAGCGCCGCGACGAGCGTCAGCTGCTTCTCGGTGATCGAAGAGACATCAAACCGATCGGTTAGCTGGTACTTCCGGGCGCCGATTTCCTCGTCGGTTATCTCTCTGTTGATAATATCGCTGATCTCATAGTGATCAACGAGCACTCCGGTGGCCCGGTACAGAGCCGGATCGTAGACATCAATATTGAAAAAACCGTGAGCACGGGAGCCGACAACCCCCACGTGCGCATTCTGAAGTGCCGATCGCACCCGCACCGCATCAATCCAGTCCTCGTCGATCGTCTCACCGACATGAGGATGATAATTCCGTATGCCCGCCTTGTAGAGATTCGAGGCATTGAGCTGAACGCCGCACAGGGAGTTGAGGCGAATCTTTCCGCCGTCGTAGGGAAGCTCGGGAAGCCCCCAGAGGAGCAGCGGTTTCTGAAGCACTTTATATATCTCCAGCGGCAGATGGCCCAGGTGAAAGGTACCGCTGATGCAGGCACAGGCATCAACCCCTTTTGCCAGGAGGGTAGCCGCCGCCTTTCGGGCGTCTTCGATTTCAATGACCAGCTCATCGATGCAGTAAAAGGTGACGTTTTCTATATCGCCGAGCCTGACCTTTATATTCTCGTATATTTCGCGGGCCGCTTCATAATCGAAGGTTTTGCGCGCAAAGCAGACCACCCCGATAATTGCCGCTCCTTTCATTTTCATACCTCGTTTCTCTCGAATAGAGTGGTTATCAATAAATCGCAGAAAAATATGTTTTACGATATAAACAGCTTTCTTCGCAGATTCTTTATCGTCCTGAAAAGCTCCCGACCGCCTGAAATGATTAAGCATGTCAACTCACCGGAGCTCCAGTGTTCCGGCGCAGGCAGGTTATGCATCTCCGTCACAGCCAGTACAGAGATACGTAGAGAACGCCCATATCGGTGTACTCATAGGGGCCGCTGCCGAACCACGCACGGGAATACTCGAGATGCAAGCCGAGATTGAGCGTTTCGCCAAGCGGAAAGAAATATCCGGTGCCGGCGGTAATGCCCGGACCGCCGTAAAAGGTTGCCGTCGAATCGATGAAATCGTACTCCCAGTCACCGAGATAGCTCCAACCCAGCGCGCCCTTGAGAAAAAAACGGTTCCCGCCGGGGAAATACATCAGAGCAACATAAAAGTTGTCGATGCTGAGCACCCGCGTTTCCTCTTTATCATTGACCGAATAGTCTGCGAAATGGGAGAAGGAGATATAGTCGAAACCGAGGGTAAGGGTACCGGCAACAGGAAAGCCGACACCGAAATTCAGAACGAGCGGTACCGCTATGGTATCACCCTCCTCGTAAAACGCTTCCCCCTCCCCGAAGGAAATGCCGCTTCCGACACCGAAGCCGATGTACCACGATAACGCCGTCTTCTTCTCCGCAAAAGAACTTATCGGAATCGTGATGAGCGTCAATGCAGTAATAATTATAGTGAGCTTCTTCATCATCGCCGCACAGTGCCTTCCTATCTTTTCAACATTCTTAATTCACTATAGCACATACCGCAACACTTCACATTTTTTAGGGGAATCCGTTACATCCGGTCTGGTTTCGAAATGTACTCCGACGGCATGCACTCATTCCTTTTTCTCCAGCGTTTTCCCGTTCCAGAAGTACTTCTCAAATCTTGTTTTTGATGATATTGTTTTACCGGTATCCATATCAAGCTGTTCTGTCGTATGTTTTATGATGATAGAGTTCTTCTCGCCACCCTTATCTCGGGGAAAGATATACTCAATATCGATACTTCCCGCTTCACCGCTCACCCATACGGCAGTAAGGCCGTATCGCAGCCTGTTCACACTGAGATAAAAGATAACATCACCATTTGCGTAGTCACAGGCACCGTACTCGAACATCAGCTTGACCATTTTCAGCGGAGGCGTAAATCCGCTCCGGTCAAGAACGTCGGTATACACGGAATAGCTGAAAAATCCGGCGCCATCGTCACTACTCGTCTCAATCGGCTCGAATTTCTCCTGCGAGATTACCTTTCCCTTCTTGACATATCGTACTTCGAAATCCGAACGATATTCTGTTCTCCCTACAATTCCGAAAAGCGCCCACTCCTTCTCGCCATCGCCATCAAGATCTTCATGAAGATATCCCTTGGCGAGCAGGCCGCCCCAGATATACCCCGACTTTTTTTTACCCTTGCCGTCTGTATATTCCATCCGGTACCAGCGCTCCTTATATTTCTTAATCTCCAAGATCTCTTCGGTCTTCTCAACAACGGTCACCACAGAAGCGATGGGGAGCCTGTCCACAATCCCCGCATTCAGTGACGGTTTCTCCCTGATGTTCACATTGTCCCCGAAGAGGGGTACGCTTCGGCCAACTTCATATTTACCGTAGCTATAGTCTGCCGGCCTGCCATCGGCGAGGCAAATTGATACGATAGAGAATAACGTGACAAGTATATACATGCGGCGCATCAGGATACCCCCCTGCACGGTACACTATTTTGCATATCGATTAAAAATAGAATTTCTTTTTATGAATAATCTTCTGCGTTGCGGCATTCTGTACGGTCACAACCGCCCAGGCGAGCTTCCTCCCGATATACTGAAGGTACCATTCATACCCGATGACGGTATTCGGCACTGCCCCCCGAACGAACTGGAGCTTCCCCTCTCCGTTAAAGTAGTAACCGGTTCCACACACATCACCCATGTTCGGATCAAAATAGCAGCGATAAAGCTTTCTCACTACACCCCGGTCAACACAGGCTGACCAGTAATAGTATCGATCATCCTGCTTTTTATGAATCGCAATCTGCGTATCGATAAAAGAGCGACTCTTCTTCTCAACTGATACTGATATAAATGACGGAATAAATATCTCTTCGCCCAGCTCTCTGGAAAGGAGAGATCGATTGATGCGTGATCTCCCTGGCATCGGTTCTATTTCTTTAATCGAAACAGCGTATATCTTACTGCACGATTTCACTCCGGTCAATTTTTTCTTCAGTTCCTCTTCACGATCCTTCTCTATTCTGTTGAAATACTGAACCAGCTTCTGTTCCTCGGTACTCAGCATACTGAAGGTAAAATGTTTATTAGCCGAATACCATCCCTGTGAAGAAAAATAATCGTTGAGCGCCGTGCACTTGAAGACATAGCCACGGTTCGCAAAAATGGAGTTTCTCAGCAGAATGATCTCGGTGAGTGAATAGCTGTTAATGGTGCTCCTATCGAATGTTTCGCCCGGCCTGATGCGAAGGGATTTTGCCCGTGTCACCGAAAGCATGAACAAGGATATAATAACAGAGATTATCAATCGTTTCATCGCTTCCATTCCTGTAAAATGAACTATAATCCTATAGATTTAATCCTTACCATCCAACTGTGAATGCTGATGGCATATAATGATGACTTTGTCAACGAGAAAGGTGCCTGAAATGATGTTCGGCTGCAATATGCAACCGATAACTATCGGTGATGTAAGAATATTTTTCGTTATAATCAAGAGAACTTCCTAAAAATAATTGACTTTCCCGATATTTAATACCATAATGATACCATAATGGTATTAAAAAGGAGATAGAGGATGCCCGCAATCACCGTTAAGAATATACCCGAGGAACTTTACGCCAAGCTCAAGAGATCTGCCCGATTGCATCACAGGAGTATTAACAGTGAGATAATCGCATGCATAGAAAATACTTTGAAAAGCCGTAGGAGAAATGCCGAGGAGATAATCGCTACAGCAACCAGACTTCGTGAAAAATCCTCCCATTACCGCTTATCCGAAATTGAGTTGAATAATGCGAAAAGAAACGGCAGGCCATGATTGTCGTCGATACGAACATTATAAGTTATCTCTACCTAACCGGAGAACACTCGGAACAAGCGGAAAAACTTCTCAGGGCAGATCCAGAATGGGCTGCACCATTACTCTGGCGAAGCGAATTCAGGAATGTGCTCGCCCTCTACCTCCAAAAGAGAATCCTGAGCTTCGAATCCATTCTCTCAATCCTGGATGAAGCCGAATCACTGATGGGAGAAAACGAATACGAGGTCTCTTCCCTTGCCGTGATGGATCTTGTAACGAAGAGCACTTGCTCGGCATATGATTGCGAGTTTGTAACTGCGGCGCAGGACCTCAGAGTACCCTTGATAACTACAGACAGAAATATTTTAGAACAGTTTCCCGATACCGCTTTTTCGCCCGATGAGTATCTCCGGTATTGATCTTTATCATAAATCGATATCACACCCTTTTGTTATCTGTTGGCAATTCTATTATTATTGACTTATTTGATATAGATTTTATGCTTTTAGCGAGAGATTATTACATTTCCGCAAAAGCTTCAGAAACGATATTCAACAATCGGCGGACCAGATGCCCCTCTACATGATAATTGAGATAGAAGTAAAAGTTCAAAAATTATATTCAGAGTACATTAAGAAAGTCAGTGACATTGTTACCAAAAATGGCGGCAGGTACCTTGCCCGGGGTGGTAAAATAACGCCGGTATCGAATAATTGGAATCCGGAAAGAATAATAGTAATCGAATTTCAAAACAGGGAACAGATCCGGCAATGTTTCACGTCGACTGAATATCTTGAAATAGCACCTCTTCGAGAAAAATCCACTATCTCAAAGGCAATTATTGTTGAAGGGTATGCTGATTGAAGGTCTGCGGTGAAGCACGGTTCTCCGTTGAGCGATTAACGAAGATGACATGCTGCTGAGCGAGAAAGAAGCGTTATGTTCACGATAGGTAAATGACAATACATGAATTCTCCTGACCGCAATTCGAGAAATGCTGTAAACGAAAAGAGGTAGTCAGATGAAAGACTTCCCGGAATTCATGAGGGGATCTGAGAATTTAATTGCCGAAGGCTCTCCATCATCAGGAATCAACGGCTGGGTTTACGACGGCGCTGACGGCAAACAGGTGATCTACTGGAGCTGCGGAATCGACGGTGTATCCGAGGAACATGAGCACGATTTCGACGAGTATTTCATCGTTGTGCAGGGGAAATACACCCTTATTATTGAAGGAAGGAGAATTGATCTCTGCAAAGGGGATGAATACTTCATTCCCAAAAATGTTCCGCATGCGGGAAAGTTTATCGCCGGAACGAGAACCATTCACTGCTTCGGCGGAAAGCGCGCTGAACGGGCATAATGGTTCCCTGCGCATCACCTTCAGCCAGAGGCCATTCCGGCAAGACATTCATATATATGGGGCTCTCCCCGCGCTGCAATTTGCGATCCTTAATTGGAACGTGCCGGACATTGGCGCCTGGAATTTCGATGGCTATTTTCGAGTATCCGTACCAACACTTTACAAAACGCTCAATACCGCGTAAATGAAAAGGAGTATGAGATGACATTATTGATTTTAATTGGAGCAATAGCCGGTCTGGTCATGGGAGCCATCGGTGTCGGAGGCGGAGCAATTATAATCTTCTGTTTATCGGTTATCGCCGGGTTTCCACAAAAAATCGCACAGGGCACAACGCTCTTCATCGTTGCCGCGCCAATCAGTCTCCTGGCTGCATTTCGTTACTATAAACAGGATTTCGTCGATATTAAATCCGGTATAATCGTTATGGCCAGTTTTCTCCTTTTCAGTTATATTGGCGCTCATATAGCTACCAATCTGCCAAACAACATATTGAAGATTCTCCTGGGCATAATGCTTCTGTTGATGGGAACTCAAATTATCTATTCAGGCTGGTCGGCGATGAGATGACAGGGCGCGCCATCGGGTGGCCATTCAGCCGGTCCCGCAGAGAGGGCTGGACTTAAAGCTCGAAATTCAGGGCAGTGAATAATGCCCATCATCCAAAAAATAAAAGGACAGCTCTGCGCTGTCCTTTTCCTATGGGTGGCTGACGGGACTTGAACCCGCGGCAACAGGAGCCACAATCCTGGGCTCTACCACCTGAGCTACAGCCACCATTAATTGCTTCAAATTTCAATTAAAACAAAAGTCGCGAAATACCGGAATTGTCAAGGAAAATCTGTTCTCTTCTGTAAGGTACACATACCTCATCGAATAGGCAAGAAACATTTCCCCATGACGCGCTAGAGCTTTCCGTACTTCGTCTCATGAAGATGGGCATCGTAGGGCGCCCGTCTCTCCGGGCAATTCTCGCGCCTGCAGAGCTGACAGCTATGAAAATCGACCTCGGTGGGAAAGATCAGAGCCGAAATCGACTTCAGCGGAATCATGCAGAAGCCCTCGGTCAATGTGACGCCGATGATCTTCTCCGTATCTCCGAGAAGCCGAAAGAGCTTCACCTGTTCGGATATCGGCCAGTCGTCAAGAGAGCCCGGGCTCATGGGTGATACCTTTCCCGGGTGATACTGATTTTCAAGATGATCAATCATCACCCTGAAGGCTTCTCCAATTGCCGTCGCCTGTATGGTATCGGCGAAAAATCTGAGCAGCATATCATCAAATCCCTTCCCCCACTCCTCCAGCTCTCTTCCGCAGGTTGCGACGAGGGGGAACACCCGCTCCGCAGTCTCGAGATTGATCCGGAGCACCCTGCTCTCAAAGGCGATGCCCTCTATGATAACTCCAGAGTCACTTCTATCGTCGATGTAGGCCTCGCGATACATTCCCCGCGGCCTGCCGATGGACTCGGCTTCTTCGATCATCCTGTTAAGCTCGGCGGCGCGCTCGCTCCCCTCCTTTATGCGAAGTGATTGACAGAGGAACTGCCTGTCAATGTGCAGGGGGATGTTGTCAAGTACGTGCATTCGCATTACCGTCGATTATATATTATCCAGGTCGAGTACTATAAAAAATCGTATTGCAGGAAAATCTCAAAAGAGCGTCACTTTCGTGTTCTGAACTACTTCTTCTCAGATCATAGCAGCACTTATTCGATAACACATTTTTTCAACTCCTCGAGCAACGCTTCACTATCGATATCCCAGCCGATAAAGGAGAGGCAGGTCACGTTATCGCTCTCCCAGTCAGTCCATTCGGTTTTGCCCCCGACCGAGTTCACCAGCACCGTCCCCTTTTGCATTCGCACCGTTCCCTTTACCCGGAAGAGCTCCCACGGCATCCCGTCGATAAATTTTCTAAAGCATTCATCGTCGAGGAGCCGCTCCTCCCGATAGGAGAAGGATATGAAGCCGTAGCTTCCCGCTTCGTGATCATTCGGATTATGATAGGAGGAGGCATCCTCTGTTTCGGCCTGCAGCCGGAGCGAGCGATCAGGATCAACGGATGACCATATCGCCTCGCGGTCAACGGCGCAGTGAACCGTGGGGACTATCTGCGAGCCCGGAAAGAGCCCGTGCATTTCATCAAGATAGCGAGCGATCTCTTCCCGTCCCCGGGTATCCGCCTTGTTCAGCAGTATCAGGTCAGCCATCTCGAGCTGGCTGTAAAAGAGGGTTCCGAAAATCTCATGAGCCTCCCAGCAGTCGGCATCCAGCACGGTAACAATGCGGTCGAGGAGCACCCGTTCTCTGAGATCAGGCTCCTGCAGCAGTAATGCAATCGGCTTCGGATCCGCAACGCCCGAAGCTTCGATAAAAATATACCGGGGAGCAAACTCGGTAACGCGCAGGAGCGTCTTCTTCAGATCCAGGCTGAGGGTGCAGCAGATGCAACCGCTTCGGAGCTCAACAATCTCGTTGTCGATTTTCCTGAGAATAAGACCGTCGATCCCTATCTCGCCGAACTCGTTGACAATAACAACGGTACCGGACATATCGCTCATGGCGAGAAGGTTTCGCAGGAGCGTGGTCTTGCCGGCACCCAGAAATCCCGCCAGGAGAATGATCCGGGCCCTCCCCGATGTGTCACGAGCGTTCACCTCCCCTTCCCCCGCCTAGGAAACGATGGTGCCGGCTCTCACTGCCTTGATGTATTCCAGACAGTATGAATCCCTGCCGAGAAGCATCCAGGTGGTTCTGAGAACCGCCATTATGACATTATCGAGCGGATCGAGAATGGCTGAATCGAGTCCAGCGGTCATAAGCACCGAGAGGAAGGTCCGGTTGATAATTCGACGTTGCGGAAGGCCAAAGGAGATATTGGAGAGGCCACAGATGGTATGTACCCCGGGATAGCGTTCAATGATACCCCGCACCGATTCCATCGCTATCACTCCTCTCATCACATCGGTGCTCACCGGCTGAATGAGCGGATCAACATAAATATGCTCCCGCGGCATGCCAATTCCTTCAAGTCCTTCGATGAGCTTTCCCGCACGCGCGATAACCTCTTCGGCACTCTTTGGCATCCCCTCATCGCTCATGCAGAGAGCAACGATTCTGCACTCCCTCCCCGCAAGGAACGAGAGCATCGGCTCAAAGCGATTCTTCTCCAGGCTGATGGAGTTTATCATCGGTGGCATCTTGACCCTGTCGAAGGCCATCCTGAGCACCTCGGGATCGGGGCTGTCAATGCAGAGCGGAACGCCAACGGCTTCCTGCACGATATCGATGAGCCACTTCAGATCATCCATCTCACCGCTCGCCTGTGTTCCCGCGTTCACATCGATATAGTTCGCCCCGGCAGCTTCCTGTTTTCTGACATCATCCCGGATGTAATCAGCATCCCGTTTCTCCACGGCCTCCAGCACCTTTTCACGGGAGGTATTAATCCTTTCACCGATTATTTCGAACATTGCTGTTCCCTCTCCTCGATAATAAAGATTTCATCAACGGCTGCAACTGATTCCGAAAATTGCTCATATAAAAGTGGATCCCAACGGGATATGTCAAGAGTTTATTCGTTTTCTCCTGCAAGAAGGAGCATGGCCAGTTCCTTCAGGTACTCGGAAAGCTCTTCGAAAGAGGGCTTCTCGCCGAGAAAGACGCGGTAAATGTGCAGTCCCTCCAGCATACTGATGATGATTCCGGCGGTTTTCTCAATATCGATCTTCCGTATCACCCCCTGCTCCACGTACAGTTTTAATTCACGGATAACCCCCTCCTTCATGCGGCCGTACATTCTCCGGTAGCAGCTCATAATCCGATCGTTGCGGAAGCAGAGATCCATTGAGGGGCCGTAGAAGACGCTCGCATCGACTATCTCCGTCCATTCGCGGCCGAACATGACATCCAGAGACGCTTTCAGCCGTTCTGCCGGATCCGCAATGGAATCGACCTTGTCAAGATAGTAGCGCTCGTACTCCCTCGTCATGCTCTCCACGAGCGCCACCATCATGTCATCTTTGGTCTTGAAGTAGTGCACCAGAAGGCTCGAATGCACTCCCATCCGCGTGGCTATCTTCTCCAGTGTCGCGCCGGCATAGCCCTCTTCGCTCAACACCTGATAGAAGTGTTCAAGGATCTCCGGCTTTCGTATATCTGCTTTGCTCTTTCGACCCATATTCGCATCTTCCTGTTTATATTCACCGGCCATACGGCCGGTGAATATTCAATCAGTCCCGCACTTCTCCATTTTCATCGAAGCGGTGTCCTGCCTTAGACCGCTACACCATTTCCCAAATGGATCAAAGGGAGGAAGGATTACTCCACACCGGTGTCCTGGGCAAAGCCGATGGCAACGGGTACATCACCGAGCTGCTCTTTGGTAAAGGGGCTCTTCTCGTACTTCTTCATAAAAACCCAGAGGACCCTGTTCACCCCGAAGATATCGTCCGGCTTGAGCCGCATAAGCTGATCGACCGCTCTATAATGCACAAGAGCCTTTTCCCTGACGCCCTTGAGATCGTACAGTATTCCCATGAGAAGATTGTTATGCGCTTTCTCATTCAGAGACTGCTTTATGGGAAGCGCCTTCTCAACCGCCGCGAGGGCTTCATCGTATGAACCCTTATGAATCAGGAACTTGGCAATCATCCGGTAGTATATCGGCTCGCCGGGATCGAGCTCGACAGCTTTCAGCAACATCGAGAGAATCTCATCGACCTTCTCCGGATCGCGATCGTAAAGGGCGTAGGCCTGATTGTACAGCTCCATCCCCTGCCGCTTCTTCGGATTTTTGAACTGGTATCCCGCAAGAATCGAGGGAGTCAGCGAGGATCTTTTGCCCTGCAGCTCGACATTCAAATCGAAGCCGATATACGGATTGTTGCACACCGGTGCCGGCCCGTCAGCAATCCAGAGCTTCAAATCCTCCGGCGAGAAGACCATACTGTTGACGTTGTTGGTAACTCCCACGATGCCGAAGATGCCCCGCTCGATGCCGGTGACATACTGTATGTGATCCCCCATGAAGGCGGCTGCGAGCTGCGTATCGATCTTCCCGTAATGCTCATCGATGAGCTGCTGAAGCCTCCACTGCCGTCCGGGCACCCCTTCGTTAAGACGATAGCGAACGACCAGATCAATCTTCTGCTTTTCCTCAGACATTGCCATATTGGTCATCACGACGCTTCCGCGCACCATCTCCCTGAACGTCACCGAGCCGGTGCTCACCTCAGCGGCGAAGGCGTTTCTCGTCTTCCCGTCAATAACCACGAAGCCGCAGGAAGCGCCGCGCAGGTTCCCCTTCAGGATTTCCCTGGCCTTCTCAAGGCTGTCCGCCGTGCGGAGTATCGCATCGGTGAAGGCGGCGATATTCCATCCCTCCGGCGTCATATCATCGTAGAACATGCGGTGCGAACAGAGGACGATGCCCTTCTCGTTCATTCCGGGATTCCACATGATGAGCCCCGCGGTGCCCACCTTGACATGCCTGAAGCCCTTCTCCGGCTCAACGAACATGACGGTCTGGTATTTCGGCCACCCTTCCATCCCGTGATAATCGGTATTCCTGCCCACCAGGATCTTTCCACCCGCGGTTGCCTTTCCGGTTGCGGCGAAGCTGCTGCATGCGCCGGAGCCGGGATCGATTCCCATCGCTTTGAGCTTCGCGAGCTCGCTCTGCACCAGCCTCGGCATGAAATACATCGACAGGGCGGTATCGTTGTTGGCCTTGAATACAATCTCGTAGGATATGCCAGCGCCGTCAGCAATTCCTTTCAGCTCCTCGCGGAGCTCTCTCGGCTGATGCTTTTCCAGTGTGCGAAACACCTCCCAGTTCAGGTACCGCTGAACGAGCCATGACGTGAGTGAGAACCCCTTCTCCCTGCCGTGATGGACGGGATCGGCATATATCGGCACCACGCCCTTAACGATCTCCTCTTTCAGGAGCATACCGTGCTGATATCCGATCTCGTAGGGAGACCCCTCGAGGTGGAGGACGTAGAAATTACCACGCTTCTCCATCCATGCTTTTCCGAAATGCTTTTTCCCGTTGACAGGTCGTAACTCCGTATTCTCCAGCACCTGAAGCCTCTCATCGGAAGCCCGGTACTGATTTCCCGACGGAAAGCTGGTCGCACAGAGCGCAATCAGCAGGAGCACAATGACAATACAGACAAAAGCTATGAGTATCCTTTTAAATATTTTCATATCGCACCTCCTCCTCTATGAGTAACAGATACCGCTTGATAATATCAACCATATTTTGCAAGCGACTGTGCGGTGATGGTACCATTCTTCACTCCGGTGGCGATATCGCGGAGATCGGCGAGCAGGGCATTCAACAGCTCGTCTGATATCGGCTCCGCGTCGAGCTGAACCTGCGGCGGATTGAAGGTCCCGAAGGGGAAGTAGCCCTTCTCAACCAGGCCGCCCAGAATTGAGAACATGTCGAGCGTCTTCGAGCTGAAGAGGATGAGAAGCGTTTCGTTATCCACGCACTTGAAATCCTCGATGCTCTCGATTCCCTCGACCAGGCGCTTCTTCACCTCCATGGAGCGCCGGGCGAGCTCCACATAGCCGTCCTCGCCGAGATATTTCATCACCGCCCAGGCGGCCGCCACGGCGGCGGTTGGCCGGCTACCCACCAGGCCCTGTGTCTGATAGTGCCCCACCGGCCAGTCCTCAACGGGCACCCAGTGGTACTTCTGCAGCTCCTCGGATCGGTACAGCACCGTCGAGCATGGTTTTGCCGCATAGCCGTGCTTGTGAAGGTCCGCCGAGATGGAGAAGACGCCGGGGACGCGAAAATCGTAGAGCGGAATGGGATAGCCGAGCCGCTCCAGCCAGGGGTTGATGTAGCCGCCGACACAGCAGTCCGAGTGCATCCACAGGCCGTGCTTCTGCGCCACCGCGCTTATCTCCTCGATGGGATCGATGGTGCCGAAGGGCCAGTTGGGAGCCGAGCCGACCATAACGATGGTGTCGGGGGTAATGGCGGCTTCCATGGCCCTGACATCAGCGCGGTAGTCGTCCCGCACCGGAATCCGCTTGAGCTTCATGTCGAGATAGTGGCTGCTCTTGTCGAAGGCGGCATGCCCGGAATAGGGTATGATGATTTCGGGCTCCTTGACCTCCGGGCGGTGCTCCCTCGCCCACTGCCGCGCGGCATGCATGGCGCAGAAGATGCTCTCGGTCCCCCCGGAGGTGACGTTCGCGCGCCCCTCCTCGCCGCCGTTGAGAATCTCGACGGCCATCCGCAGGAGCTCATGCTGCATTATCTTCGAGCCGTCCTCATATTCGGCAAGCGTCGCGTTCCGGTGAAAGAACATGTTGTATGCCTCAATGCACACCCGATGAACATCCTCATCCCCCATATGCATGTCGACCGTGAGCCGACCGCGCACCTCATCGGTGTCCATGCTGCGGAACCTGGCGAGCTGCTCCTTCACCTCTTTCCACGGTTTCCCCTTTTCCGGAAATACTCTCTCTGTACCCATCAAATTGTCCTCCTGATTTTAATATATATCTGTACCCGATATAGCAGTGATAATATCGGGGATATCGAATGCACAGTGATTACCATAAGGGGACTTCTAAGAACTGATATGATGTCCCCTTGGCCAGCGTTGTTTTGCACACCCTGTGCACGCTGGCATGCGCGACGTCGTGTTGCTGTGTGCACAATGTCTGATAAAACCAGTATTTACAATTTATGGATCAATGTAAATACTGGTTTTTAGAGGTGCCCATAATTTATATTTTCAGGTGACAGAGCCGGTACCAAGAGTTAAGTGAAAAAAAATTCATTAAGTGCTCATTTAATTTATATTTCAGAAAATGTCAAGAGCTTATTAAATAATATCCACGATAACACGTATTATAACGATTAGTTCTTCTTTATTCTACTGCGTAATTTGCGGACCAAAAATTCTCTGCTTATGATCGATAACTCCTTGTAAATCCTCAATAAAGCAACAAATCAAGCGGGTATTGGTCATTTTCTTTAATGACAACAGATTGCCGCGTCGCCCGGGGCGACTCGCAATGACATTATCGATACCGATACTCCCCCTCACTCCCGGAATGAAAATATCTTCGAGTATGTATACTCGAAATGAACATGGCGATTAAAAAAACAGAATGACTTTATACAATATCACTCAAGCCCCGAGCCGAGGTTGAATCCGATCGGCACATCATTCATATCTTTCTCCGAAAATGGCTTCTGACGATATTTCCTGGCCATTCCATACACCATATCATTGATGCCCTTTTCAAAGTCTTTGCCGTAGTTTTCACGAAGAATTAACACATTCTCATAGGCTTTCACCGCCTCCTCTCTTCTTCCTAACAGGTCATAGGTCTGCCCGAGATGGAGATAGGCGATAGCGCGCTCATTGTTCGCCTGTGGAAAGTCAAGGGACGCACTTAAGAGCTTGACCGCTTTATCATACTCAGCCTGATGAATGTATATCTGTGACAGCACACGAACGAACACCGGTTCACGGGGAGCTTTCTTTTGCGCTTTTTTGAGCAGGGAGATGTAGGTTTCCGCATCCCGATAGTCTTTCAGATATGCCACATAGGCTTCGATATAATGACCGAGCGCCTCCTCATTTGATTTCTGCTTCCACTGATACCCGTTGAGCGTTCGGGGTGAAACCCGCGGCTTTTTGTCGTCAATCTCTGCCCAGAAATCAAAACCGAGATACCTGCTCCGGCAGGCCGGCTCCAGGCCGGTTGCCACCCAGAAGAAACCGTCCGCCGGTTGAAAGATCACCGAAGTGACATTGATAGTATTTCCGACAACATACCCGACGGGCCGCTCCTCCCCGACAATGATATCCTGATGATTGCCCATAAAGGCAGCCGCAAGCTGCGGGGTTATCTTCCCGTAATTCTTCTCGATGAGCTGCTCCAATCGGTTATACCGTCCAATCAGATCCCGCATCATGATGTTGTATCTCGTCAGCAGATCAACCCCCTTGAGATCGTGAGTCGTTGCAAAATTCGTAATGCAAAGAGTATTCTCCTTCATATGCCGAATGCCGAGCCGGTTACCGGCAGCTTCAACAACCACCGCTTCACGGCTCTGTGCATCAGAGATCATGAGACCGAATGAACCCCCTCTCCTGCTGTTCTTCAGAATGGAAAGTGCCTGATCGAGGTCCGCCGCCTTTCTCATAATCTCGTTCTCGAATATGGTAAAGGAGACTCCCGCCGGTGTGGAAATTTCAAATCCCATAAAGTGTCCGCCGACGGTAATCCCCTTCTCGTTCATCGCCGAGTTGCACTTCAACATGCCCGCCGTTGAGACCTTCACGTAACGGTATCCCCCCTTGGGGTGATAAAAGAATATCGTCTGATGCGCCATCCACCGCCCCTGGCCGCCATAGTCGGTATTCCTCCCGACGATGAGTTTCCCATCCTTCGTCGCCTTCCGCGCGGCGGCAAAATCGGAGCATTCGGCCTGCACGCTGAGGACTTTCGCCTTCTTTATGATAACCTCCGGTATCATGGCCATGGAGAGATCGGAGAGAAAATTTGCGATAAACACCGTACGATAATCGAGTCCCGAACCGTCAGCCAGTCCCTTGATCTCCTCGAGGTACTCGCGCGGCGTGTTTCGCTCGATGGGAGCATAAACCTTCCACTCGAGAAACTTCATTATGAGCTTGCGTATCAGCTCAGGTTTATCCCGGTACTCGGGAGAGTGCCCGATGGGATCGGCAAAAACAGGAACCACTCCATTGAGAATATCCTCCCGTAAGAGCTTTCCGTGCTGATATCCCATCTCATAGGGTGTTCCGACAAGGTGCACAATGATATTCTCACCGCGCCGTTCCATTTTCGCATCGCCAAAGTGGGAGATGCCATTCCGCACCTCGATCTTCATTGAGTTGAGATGATCCACCATCTCCCGGTCAGGTGCGTACTGATCACCGGAGCTTATCATTCTCGAATTGAAATAGAGGAAGAGAAGAATAAGCAGAATGACGAGAATCAGGATAACTACACCGAGAATCTTCACCGTATACCTCCAAAATCACGCTCTCCAAGCGGTATTCTATATGAAGAACAGCGCCAGAAACAGACCGTAGAAAAGAACCCAGAGAACGTGAGGATGATTTTTAATAAACTGTCCGATCGTTAAGGAGCGATTCTTAAAAATGTACGCACAGTCGATGAGACCGAGGAAGAGAAGCCCCCCCGACGCGATGAGGGAAAGCCGCTCTCCGGCGGCATCCCCGAGCAGCAGAAGAGCTCCCGCACCGATAAGCGTAAGTGCAAATACCGAATCGGGCAATACAAAAGACTGCTCATGAGCGAGCCATCCCGCGGGAGGGTCCTCCGGCTTGAGCGTCTCTGTCGTGAAGAAGAGTATCCAGAAAGTGATAATGCCGATTCCCGTCACGATGTTCAACACCGCAATTATCATGTTCATTTCACATACCCCGTGTCTCTCTCGTGAAATTCCGGGCATATATTCCCATCAATCTCACCGCCCCTCTGCCCATGACTCCTGACGGGGATCGGCACCACCGATGAGCTTCCCGGTCTTCGGATCCCGGATGATGGCGCATACCGCACCGAAATTCGCTCCATCCCAGTCCTCTTTCTCGATCACATCGTATCCCAGATCTTTGAGGTGCGTGCCCACCGAATCGTAGAGCTTCTTCTCGAGGAGCACCCGCGACGGATAGGATGTATGCGGAGCGAAGGAATCGGGAAAGTTCTGCGAACGGAAGCGCGGCGCATTTATGGCCTCCTGCGGATCCATCCCGAAGACAACGATGTTCAGAAACACCTGTATCATCCCCTGCGGCTGAAAGTCTCCGCCAGGCGTCCCGAAGCTCATAAAGAGCTTCCCCTTTTTCAACACCATGCTGGGATTCGGGGTGATTCGCGGCCGCTTCCCCGGCTGAAGCGCGGTTGGATGATCCGGATCGAGTCTGAATTGAACCATCCGTATCCCCAGGGTCATGCCGGTACCGGGGACCATGGGTGAGAGGGGAAAATCGCTCGGTGTGAGCGAGACCGCATTGCCCCGGCCATCGACAACAGTCAGATAGCTCGTATCCCTCCCGAAGTTGAAATCGTTGAGAGCGAGCTCCCACTTCTCCTCTGCAACGGGAGATCTCAGGGCTCCCTTATCCTTGACCGGCTTTCCCGCTGCCGGCATCTCGGGAAAGGCTCTCCCCGGGGTCATCGCTCTTCTCCGCTCGACTGCATAGGCAGGATCGAGCAGCTCTTTTATAGGCACCTTCACAAACCTCGGATCACCGAAATATGCCTCCCGATCGGCGATAGCGAGCTCGATAGCCTGAACAATCGTGTGTATGTATTCGGGCGTATTGTGCCCCATTGATCTGAGATCGAAGCCATCAAGTATCTGAAGCGCCAGGGGCACCACCGGTCCCTGGCACCAGGTATCATTGGAACAGATGGTGTATTCAGCAAAACGTCCGGTTATCGGCTCCTCCCAAGAGCCGCGGTAATTCGCCAGATCCTTCCTGGTAAAGAGCCCCCCCTCTTTTTCATGAAAAGCGACGATCCTCTCGGCAAGAGGTCCCCTGTAGAAGTAATCACGTGCTGCGAGAAGCCCTTTTTCACGCGAACCGGTTTGGTCAAAAACTCTCTTCTCGGCGGCGGCCATTTCCCTGAAGGTTTTCGCAAGATCAGGCCTGGTAAACTTCTCTTTATGATGAAGAGGGCGCCACCATTCACCCTTGAGGTACACCTGCACATTATACGGCATGAGAATATAATAGGCGAAGCGCTCGATGATGTTCATATCGAGATCGCGGACCATGAGCGCGGTGGCAGGAAATCCCTCTTCGGCAAGGGTGATAGCGTAGGAGCTCAGCTCGCCAAAGGATTTCGTGCCATATCGCATTAACAGGGCAAAGATAACATCGGGTGAAGCGGGGATGAGCTGCGCCCAGATGTTCAAGCTCGGGACGGTTTCATATCCCTGATCGGTGAAGCGTTCTATGGTTGCTTTTTTCGGCGCCGTTCCGGCACCGGTATATCCCCACACCTTTCCCGTTTTCGCATCGTAGACGAGCACCGGTGCAACGCCGGGAAAGCTCGCCTCCTGCCCGTTGGTCACGTTCAGGGCGAGAAGTGCTGCAACCGCCGCATCGACGGCATTGCCTCCTCTGCTCATAACATCGAGGGCCGCCCGCGTTGCCCAGGGCGTACCTGTTGAAGCCATAAAAGTGTTCGCACGTGCAACGGGGCGATCGACACGCCAGGGATCATCAAAAGCCATAATCTCATCGGGCTGCTTCGGCAGGAATAGATAGATGATAAGAAGCAACAGAACAAGCGCGGCAACAGTGATACCGAAAATCTTTGCTATTTTCAGAAAAATCTTCATGGACGCCCCTCCCTGTCAACGCTCATCTGTATGCGGGATTCTGTTTGTCTCATTCCCAACGATAAAAAACAATATCGGACCATTTGATGCAACTTCACTATTACGGTAAGCGTCATATTTTCAAGCGTTTCTTCAACATTGCAATCAATTCTTCAAAGCTCGGCGTCTCAACCTCTCTCCTGCGCTGCTTGATTATCTTATCCCGTACCTGCTTGACGGCCAGCATCATTGGCGGAATCTTTTCTTCCCGGGCACCCGTGAGCGTTTCCTTGACATTCAGGGGAATAACCTCCCGAAGCGCCTTGAAGAGATCGTCGACAGTGCCGCCGAGAACGTCAACAACCGCAACCATCACTCCGCCCGCGTTGCTGATAAAGTCGGGCACCACCTGTATCTTCCGCGTGAAGAGTATCTCATGGGCGCCCGCCGTTATGGGATTATTGGCAATGCTCGAGATGACTTTCGCTTTAATCTTCTTTGCATTCTTCTCATTTATAACAGAGGGCCGGGCGCCCGGCACAAGCACATCAACCGGCAGGAGAAACAGCTCCGCAGGCTTTATCTTTCTGGCATCAGGATATTCGGTCACCGCGCTATCGCCTTTGCCCCTTCGGTCCGCGAGGAGCTTATTGACATCAAGCCCGTTCTCATTGTATATGGCGCCGCCAACCGTTGAGACGGCAACCAGCTTTGCTCCCGCTTCAGCGATATACCGCGCAACGCCACCTCCCGCCTTTCCGAACCCTTCGAGTGCCACGGATGCACCCCTGATATCAATGCCCGAAAACTCACAGGCCGCCTGAGCGGCAGCAACGACTCCGTATCCGGTGGCATGGTTCTCCATCGGCTCGCCATCCTTCTCCTGAAGGCTCAGCCCCGATATTTTGCTCTCGACGCCGGCGCCCCTGCAGATGGCATCCACATCCCTGCTGTCGATCCCCATATCCGGACCGACGGTGACTCCCGCTTCGAGGAGGGGCTTCAAGGCTCTCCCGTAGGCCCTGAGTATCGCTTCCTTCTTTTCCGGGGGCAGCGATGGATCGGCCCAGATACCCGATTTCGATCCGCCAACCGGCAGATCCAGCATAGCAAACTTATAGGTCATCGCCCGGGCCAGGCCAAACATCTCCCCGGTGGTTATATCGGGAAGCATGCGGGTCCCTCCGCCGGCACCGCCGAGCGACCAGGTATCAATAACGATGATCCCCTTCATCCCGACTTCAGGATCATAGACATAGAGGATCTTTTCAGGACCAATTTCGTCAGTATACGTAAACCATGAAGACATCATCAACCTCCCGATAAAAGATGTTCATTGTCCCCAACTCCAACACCGATTGAAAACAACTGTTCCGGTCAAGCAACTGCCGTAAACCCTCACATAAAGGCGGAAACAGCTCACACGCTCTCAATCAATAAAAGTATGCAACTCTGGATTTATCGTCAAGGGTAAATTAATGCTGCGGGGTGGTAACTGTGCCGTATCCGGCATCTCACACAACACCTATATCGACAATAACCCGTAAGGAGCATTGATTGCAAGGAGAGTTTGGATTCTTATCGCCTCAAGATACCGATCCAGCCCAAGCTGCTCCTCGGGAGTATGAGCTGTTCCGGCGATTCCCGGACCGATGAGGATAGTGGGAATTCCCTTCTCCCTTGTATCAGGAACTTTTTCGGAATTATAAGAATGCATGTATATAATCAAGCCTTACGAGCCTTTTCCGGAATGCGCCATGCAGTGGCCAGGTTCTCTCTGAATTTCAAATTCGAAAAGGAGCGTGCAAAGGTTTTCCCAAGAGAGTCTATCAGAAGTGCACTTTAATTTAGCAAATATGCACTGCTGCCGGTCCGCTCCGGAGGTACGGCCGGGATGTGCATTGTAAACAGGGGGATAGAGGGGGAAACAGCCGATAACGATAGTGCCGTTATCCTTCAGCGCTTTGAGCCTCTCGGCAATCGCCATACCCATCATCACCGTTCTGCTCCATCGCCGGTTCTATTACAATCCCGAGACCATCTCCTTTCGGAATGAGACAGGCCGATAGTTTCCTTCCTTCAGGGCAGCGAGCAGCTCCTGCTCATTCTCTATTTTTTTCTGAAATTGCGTCGCATACTTGCCGACGTTCTCCCGCTCATGAGCATCGCTCCCGCCAGTTGTTTTCATGTGTAGACCCGCTGCAACCTTTGCCGCGAAATCATTTTCGCGAGGGGTAACCTTGCCATTCAAAATCTCGACGGCGTCGACGAGCTTCAGCATCGGTCGCTCCATTGCCTTCTCCGGCGTGAGCCCGACCTGCTCGGGCCCGAACGTGAGAAATCCACGGAAGGGATGAGCAACGATCATAAAGGCGTCGGCGGCGAGAGCCTCCTTCCGCAGATCTTCGAGCGAAATGATTCCCTTGATATCCCGTTCGAGACCGAAGACGAGAACATCACCCTGATCGGTCGTAATCTCGTTCCCCCGCAAAACCAGATAGCCGTGGCGCTGCCGCAGCTCGTCAACATCATCGGGAGACCAGACGTAATTGTGATCGGTCAGGCAGATCCCATCGAGGCCGATGTGCTTTGCCTCGCGTATAATATCATCCACCGATATTATACTGCATTGAGAAGCGGGATAGGTATGCATGTGAATATCAATTATGAAACCGTCCGAGGTATGTTTCTGTATCGGCACCGGCTCGTCAAAAACCACCTCCTCGCGAGGCGCTCTGACTTCAACCTTCGCTTTCGGTTCCGGCTGCTTTTTTTGAGAAACGACCTTCCGCCCCGCCCGATAATCGTCAAAGCTCAATTCCGGATTGCTCTCCTTCTCCTTTTCCCAGAGCACCAGCATCACCGCTTCCTTTGCCGAATGGCAGCACTCCAGAAGGAGATTGGCAAAATGGCGGCACGCCTTCCGGCCAACAACCTTGTGAACCTTCTGGTCAAAATCATCCGCCTCAATTTGATAACCGACCGCTTCCTGCAACATGGGAATGGCGCGCGGGCATTCGGGACTGGTATAGCGTCCCCACTTCCCCTCGAGCGATTTAATCTCAAGATCCTGGATACCTATGCTGACATCAATTTCAAGGTTGTAAACATCGTCATCAAGAACACCATGCACGATGAGGAGATCGCTCCCCCGCTGCATGATGCTTATGAGCTTGCTTCGCATGTATTTGAGCATCGTCTCACTCCCCCTCTCTCTTCAACAACAAACGATGAACGCCGGGCAATTATTCTCCCCCACGCTTATGGTGGCTCGATTCCCTCGACAATGGGACTTCCCGGCGCAAAGGCCGCACAGCGGTTATACAACCGGATATTCTCCTTCACCATTGCGGCGAAGAGCTCCTTCGTCGGCTCCACGCCCGACTTCGCCAGCGGCATGAGCATATCCTTGTTCAGGGAAAGGATCACCCCGTGGCAGCATTCCTCCACCATGAAGGAGAGCTGCATGCACTCGTTCGACTCGCCGAGAAGCCCTTTGAGTATCTTCAGCAGGCCGGCACCGATGCGAACGCCGATCACCTTTTTAAGGGCATCCGGCCTGAACTCGCGGCACTCGTCCCGATAAGTTCTCGTCACCTGTCCGAAGATATCGGTGATCTCCATGTCGGGCAATGTTGCCGTCAATTCGACAAAAGCGTCGGTCAGGGTGTCATGGAGGCGGCAGGACGACCGAAGCGTATTGCTGTCAACCACCTCCACGCAGGTACAGCGGTTTCGAAAATATACCGGTATATCGGCCATTGAATCAATCCCTCCTCTTCTGAAGCTCCTTGAGTTTCCCCCAGAGCTCCTTGACCTGCTTTTGGGTATCCTCAACCGTCCCCGTATTGTCAATGATAAAATCGACGTACCCGCGCTTCTCCTCGATGGAGAGCTGCGATCTGAGCCTGTCCAATGCCGTCTCCCGATCGATCTTCTCCCGATCCATCAGCCGCTTTATCTGCTCCTCCTC
>Ga0180433_10001290_pt1 | contig 42088 bp, 31 predicted proteins | sample SS_ome_8_FD_132980 | JGI IMG/M metagenome (GOLD analysis project Ga0180433, IMG submission 132980) | Hypersaline lake sediment archaeal communities from the Salton Sea, California, USA - SS_1_D_1 metaG | ecosystem: Environmental > Aquatic > Non-marine Saline and Alkaline > Hypersaline >...
AAACCGCCGCCACCGCCGCCACCGCCTCCTCCACCACCGCCACCTCCGCCTCCTCCTCAGGAGCGGTGGTACACGGTGAAACCGGGCGATACATTGTCGAAGATCGCCGGATATCCAGAGATCTATAATGATCCATCCAAATGGCATGTGATCTACAAGGCCAACCTGGATCGGATCAAAGATCCGGATATTCTGTGGCCCGGTATGAAGCTGCGTATACCTCCTCTGGAGGGAAGCGAAGGTTATGGGTTACTTCTCCGGTACGGTCTCGCCGAAGCGATGGCCGGTGAGGATGAGGACGCCTCGGTACGGGTGGCTCGTCTGGATTAATCGGGGATACGGTACATTTCGGAGCCGATGGGATTTTCCCATCGGCTCCTTGCATTATGGAATATGAGCGTTGCATGATACAATTTGACGAACGGATTCACTGGATTATTCCCGGGGTACTCGGCGGCATGTCATTGCCCGGAGCGGGCGAGATGGCACTTCTGGCCGCTCATGGTGTTACAGGCATCATTTCTTTGACCGAGGAGGCATCCCATATCGGCAGTGCCGCTCATAATGCCGGTCTTTCCTGGCTACATCTCCCCATTGATGATTTCCATGCGCCGTCATTGGAGCAGATTGATGACGCTGTCTCCTTTATTGGCAAGGAGATAGATTCCGGCGGTTCGGTCGTGGTTCATTGTTTTGCGGGTCGCGGGCGTACCGGGACTATTCTTGCGGCGTATCTTGTTTCCACGGGTTTTCAACCCACTGAAGCCGTTGCGAGAATTCGCGGTGTTCAACCCGGTGCCATAGAGACCCGGGAACAGGAACATCGGATCAGTGAATATTACTTTGAACGGGTATACATCCAGTCTGATTAGTCATTTCGACGGATGATAACATAACGATGTATTGGGCATATAAACGGAGGTCCATGGTGAGACCGCATCATACGATTCGGAGAATCCCCTGGTTGATTGTATTCATGGTATTGATTTTCATACATTCGGCCTGTGACCGGGTTCCTCCTGCAGTGCAGGGGAATACTTCATTTCTCCTGCGCGATGAGCGTGGTGACGTTGCGCCGGATACTACTGCTTCCGGTATCGCATTGTTCAGACCATCTCCGGGTTCAAAGATCAAAGCCCTGATATCGCTCTCCGGCTTGGAACCGGGCCGCCATGAAGAGTATCACTTCGTGTGGCTCAAGCCGGATGGTAATGAGATGTTCCGAAAACTTGAATCATTTGAAGCGGATAAAAACACTGATCGGTTTTCATCGACCATATCCATCGATCCCGAGCGTGATCGCGATATCGGGATATATGAGGTTAAACTATACCGGTTCAGAACCTTACTGGATTCGTCGGCATTCGAGCTCAGATCACGACCGGTGTTACGAGGTGTCGTGGAAGTGGAAGGTGATTTTACTGAACCAGCGGAGAGCATTCCGCAGGCACGCTTGAAAGATGGTGCCCGGGTTCGTATGCGGGCCGTTGTCGAGGGATTGGAACCGGGATTACAGGAGCATTTGAGTGTCAGATGGGTTGGTCCTGATGGAGGAAGCGTATATACGAAGAACCTCGATCTCCTCCCTGATACCTCTGAAACCATTCTGAAAAGCAGCATCAGTATTGATCCCGACCGGAAACGTGATATTGGTTCATATACCGTAGAGATTTGCCGGGATGATTCGGTGCTCGCCTCAGCTTCGTTTGAGCTGTTGCCTGAACAGGGATAATTGCGCGCGTTGATGAGGATTCCGGAATGGATATGGTAAGAAGTCTATCAGATCGTTGCGCTCCAGGCGCATGAATGAAGGTAGAGCTCCGGGCTCGGTTCCATTCTCGAAAGGAAATCACGGAAGATCATAATCGAATTCTCCCATGCGTGGCGAAAATCCTGAAGAATCGGCAGGTACATATGCCTTGATCATATAGACGGGATTGATCATAGGATCCCCTACGCCACTACTGCTCATGAAGACCGTGTCAGGTGAAAAAACCACCGGTACCGGTTCCTGTTCCGACCCGATGTACTCTCTGAAAACGCCATAGAGCGTTGCCTCATTCACCGTATTCCATTCCAGACATACCGATCCGCCCGATATCTTCACGTCCTGGATTATCGGAGTTGAGGGAAGACCTGTATTCTCAACAACGATGGTGAGTACACAGCCTTCATCATCGGGACCAAATTGACCGGTATCACCGAACCAGCAGAAGCCCGATTGCTCGAATCCCAGATACTCGTGATATTCACTGGTTCCACCGGAAAACGGAGCGCGCAGTTCGAATTGAATTGTATGCCGTTGAAAAGGAAGGACGTGTCGATCTACGGAACAAATTGTCGAAGAATCGATCCAACCGTCACAGAAAAAGGTGCTTTGACGTTCACGCGGTAGCGTTGTGCGAAGAAATGTCTCAGTATCCCAGCTACATGATCCGTTATTCATCACCTGCAACGAACATACCGCGGTCTCGCGCTCATCCATTTCCGCCGGATGAAAGATCGATTCAATGTGGGCGCCATACCCGTCGGCGGGTCCACCGGAAGATAGATCCAGATACTGGCCCGATGCACCAGACGAAGACCAGCCGGATACATATCCCGGCGTGTTTGCAAGTTGGATTCCATACCATACTCCCGAGCTGTCCAGCACGGCGAAACGTTGACCATTACTCGCCGCAGTGATGACCGGGTAACCAGTTCCCGGCCCCGTTCGTATGTTCAATGCGCCGGTGGTTACCGTGGCTATACGGGTAGCCTGATCGCCTTTAAGATACCCGTTGGTTGAACTCGTACCGCCATAACTCCAGCCCATATATGTTCCCGTTCCGGCCGGGATGTGAAACGCATACCACCCGTTATGCTCTGCAACCGCGACGTAGCGCTGTCCTGATTCGATAGTTGTGAATACGGATTCATCTGTTCCGGGGCCGGACCTGACATTGAGTGATTCACGCCACTCCTTAACCATTATCACAAAAGGATCTACGGGCGATTCTTCTTCAATAATCCAGTCGAATCTGATGGGTGTTTAGGCGGTCAGGTCAACGAGGCGATACGCGCGATAACTGGTTCGCCAATCATAGGCGGATGCCTCCATGGTCAGAACCATACCGGAGGGCAGGTTCTCCGCACAGAGTCTGATATGGCTTCCCGCGTTGTTTAATGCATCTCCTTGTCGAAGTTCGCTCACGGAACTAAGGGTTGATGATATGCTCTGTATGGTGCTGGTTCCATACTTGATATCAGTATCCCAGCATCGGCTGATATATCCTGAACAATCAACGCCGATACAGTACAGATCCGTCCAACTCACGGAGTTTGTGTAATCGTCACCGCATTTTTTTCCCGGGGGAACACCGGCGAGAAATACCGATAATGAAGTCCATCCTCCCCATTTATACGGAACTTTCCGTCGCTGTCCCGAGACGACCCAGGCTGGTGTTCTGACGGATGAACCATCGGGCATGATCTCTATTCCATCCGTGATATTCGCAGATGTCGCCGTCCACTGCGCGTCTACGTAGCCGCCGGCTATCTCCATGATCTGGGAGCGGGTCATGGGATCTTCATCACGATTATTCCCTCCAACGGATTCTTCAGTGATCAACGGAAGATGTTCATTGTAATGATATGGATTACCCAGGGAAGATGTATCGAGTTTAAGGGGCGACTCCGCCATATCCGCTGTGAATTCATAGATGAACAGTGCATCCGGTGACGAGATCATGAGATAGAGCGTATTGTCTATTATGTGAATTCTGGACGGTATCCAGCTGAAGTATATTCGCGGGAGATGGATTTCATGGTGAATCGACCCTGTCCCGGAAACTAGTAACAGGAGTTCCTGAACGTCCAGGGGTGATGGGTTGAGTATTCGCTCGGCAAGTACGACATGATACCCATTCAGAGTTCCGATATACTGTATCGTCCCTAATTCAAAGGAACATGAGAACCGTATAGAGTCATCGTTTTCAGTTCCGATGATGATAGTATCCGGAGAGATTCTACGAACCGAGGACAGAACGTCGCTGGAGCGGATCGACCACTGTTCAGTAGCGGTTGTCTCAACATCCCATGTGTTCTGACGTTCATCCAGAACATGGATTCCACCTGTATCGATCCATATCCGCTGTACTGCTCTCACTGTTCGATAATCAGGTCGAACAGTATCGGCGCGGGAGTGGGAATGGATTAACAGTGCGTCACCGTTCCAATACACGGTGGTATCTCCTGAAGCGGCGAACAGCTCAGAAAACGGGGGGACCTCAGACGCTTCGATTAGTTTTCCTTCGGGTATCGTAAACCGTTTGAGCAGGGCTTGTTCGCGGTCGAGAATAGTTGCGAATCGTTCTCCATCCGCCCCGGTTTCCACATAAAAATCCGTGGGACCGAATGTTCCGGCATGGGAGTGACGATACGAAACGGATTCCGGTTGAGTACCCCACGGTACATGAAAGACTTCCGTAAATGCATATACGTCAGTGATGATACGCGGGAAGATCAGTGAAAGAATAACAGAGCAAATGGCGCATTCCCGGACTGAAGCCATTAAACTATATTCGAAATTGTCCGGCCAGTTCATCATCAGCGGGTGTTACTTGCAGAATCTGCCTGCCGAACGGCGATAGGATCACTACGTCAACACGTGCCTCGGTGCGAGTTTTTGAGTAGCGTGAAGCCAGGCGTGCCGCAAGAGTAAGGTCATTGTCGTCAGGGGCACGAAGAAGATATACGGATGCGCCGCGGGGTTCTCTGGTGAACAGGTGCCACTCATCAGGTAATATGGTTTCCAATAACTCATTTTCTTCGCGGTTTCTGCCCATGACTGCATGAGATCCTCCGGGCAGATCGAAATGTCGACCTATCCGGAAAAGGACCATTTCACGAGGACCGATATCACCATGCTGTTCCGCCCAGGTGAAAAACCGTGAAACAATATTCGGATCAGTAAGAAAACACCCTCCAGCCGGTTGCGGGAAATCCCGAATACCGAGACTCTCTGCGAGTTCAAACTGCGGTTTGCGGTTTCGACCCTGAAAAGCATATAGTGAATCCCGGTCGATCCACCCTTTATGTTCAGGGATGGTCGGTTTGAGGAGTCGTGCCGATAATGGTCGTACAAGGAGACCATCCAACCCGCTCCTCTTTTCTACTCGCTCAAGTCCCTGTTTTGTCTGACTCATTGGCCGTTGACCGAGTACTTCACCGGTAAATACAAAAGAGACGTCATACTTCCCCAGCAAACCACGAGCCAGATTAAGCATCTCGATCCTGCAATCGAGACAGGGATTGAAACCCTTTCCCCTTCCATGTTGTGGTCTGTTCACGAGGGAGAGAAACGTATCCGAAAAATCCACCGCGTGAAACTCGACTCCCATGTCGATTGTCGCCCGTCTTATCTGTTCTACCTGTGGAGGGAGCGTTGTAGTGTCCGGCCATGTACCGGGAGCGCCCGCTCTGTTGAAGCGGTGAAAGAAGTGAAGTGCGATGACATGGACTCCGAGATCCCGAACAATACACAAAGACAGGCGACTATCCAAGCCGCCTGAAGCCATGCCGAATGCTCGTATCGTGTCGTTTTTATTCTCTGGATTCACAGTTCAACTCGATTACGTGGTAATAATGCAATCAATTCATAGAGTATTAATGCAATACTATAGAATAAGCAAAGCTCATACGAAGATCACGTCAATTGTGGTGTCTATCGAACACGCAGTGCGCGCCGGACTACATTCGTACAGGTATAGAGGGAGCAGACCAATAGAACCAGCATTACAATATTCATAGTAATATCACTAAAGAACAGTTACTATGTTTTTACAATAATTCATGAGAATCTATTGTTGACAATTATGCATGTTGATAGTTAATTACAGAAGGACAGAGCAAATAGAAGGAGTGGCGATGAAAGATACGTCTTCACAATTGGATCTCTTTTCAGTTAGTGAAAATGTTTCGGTGAAAGAAATTGAAACTGATGAAGAGGAATTTGAGGTTATACACGATTTAGAAAAAAGCAGTTGTCTTCATCCGTCGGCAAGTACAAAAGAATGCCGGGATTGTTGGGAAAAAAATCCACAACTGTGGGCGCGTTACTATACACGAGCCAACTGTGTTCAGCACAATAGAGAAAGATAAAGAACTAAAAGCATATCAATTGAGGTAACGGCGTATAATTAATTACTCTCCTGATGCTTGATGAAGAGAGCATCCGGATATGCCTTTACGTAGATTTTAAAGTTATAATTCCATTTTGTTTCGGATCGGTACCACGAAAAATCCATCTGCCAGCAATGAAGATCGCGTGAAACGGAAATACTCCTGTTCATAAGCTTTTCCGATTCAAGATCATAGTTAAATGATCCACGTAATTGCCAGCCGCCGGTGGGATTTATTCCCGCCATGACCTGCAGTGTCTGAGGATCTTCAGTCGCACCCCGTTGATGAGACAACCGGTGTGTGGCTGTCAGATTCCAGCTATATTTCAAGGGTTCGAGAACACTACCCCCCGCATCAACTACCCACGGTCTTGCCCAGCTCCCCCTCAATCTAAGCGTCGTATTTGATGAGAATGAAATGAACTCCATTGATTCGTTCGGATTATGGTATACTGTCATGTTCCAACTGAAAAATCTCGCCGGGGACAGCTGGAGAGAACTCGTCAGGTTCGACCAGGGATCTTCGCCCTCTTTCTTCTTTTCGAGGTCGTAGTTTGTACTGAATTTCGCGGTTGCGAGATTGTCCTTCTTCACGATCTCATCACCACGGCGGAATTTTGCTTGAAAAACGTTGTTCAGGGACATGCCCAGTCTTCGCGATTTCGAAAAAGCGGTACTGAAGCCGGCCGCGGCAAAGGGATCATCATCGCCGTTTTCGAACGATCCTTTGCTGAAGTCCCACCCGTATGTAAACCAGTCGGGAGTATAGCTGTAACTCATACTGGGAGTGACAACATGACGAAGTGCCACCAGCGGTCCGATCGGGTAGCTGAGCAATCCGTAGAGCTTCGTGGATGCGGATACGCCTATTGAATGAAGGACGCCGATCCGTTCATTGATCATTCGTTCCTCTTCGTCCGGTTCAAGACCAAGATGAACCCATGTTTCCCGGTAGGACGCGTTTGGTGAAACATTGATGCGTTGGAGAATCTTCGGCAGCTGCCATCGTAACTGAATGTTATGGATGGTTCCCGCGGTATGACGTTCGGTGATCTCTGCTCCCTCAGTGCTCGTGTTTCGATTTCTGAAAGAACTTGAGAGTGACGCGTATATGTCTTGATACCAGGGGACGGTGGCACTCCCGGGAGCGATGATTCGTCTGCTCGGATGTGAAAGACTGATCTCGGGCAATACCGTGGTAATGGTCTCCGTTTCAGTTTCAACATCCCCTTCTGTGGTACTTTCCCATTCCTGGTCGCGCCTGAGGCTAACACGAACACTCCAGGGTCCGAGTTTATTGGAAAGCGTTAGATTGGATTTGAGGCCTCGCTGCTGGTCCAAAATGTCTTCGATATTCCAGGTCTCATTTTCCTGAAATTCTCTACTCGTTGTAGCTTCAATGTTCGCCTTGAGTCGCCAATCGTACGGCAGAATCTGATCGTGTTGGTGTTTGTATTCCCACTCCGTTACGCCGTCACGCCTGGCGAATTTTGTACTGACGTTACCTCTGTTGATTCTATACCTGAGCGCATAGCGGCCAAGGGCGTTGATGGTCCACCCTCGGGTCTCATGCCAATCAAGGGAAAAGGTTGCATCGCCGTAATCGCCGAGTACGAAGTAATACCCCATATCGCGGATACTCGCAGCGCCCTGATCGAGCCCGACGATATTTCTGAAACTGAAACTGGGAACAAGAATACCGGAATGCCGATCCTTCTTGATGGGAAAGACCCAATAGGGAAGCCCGAATACGGGAATGTCGTGTATCCACATAACCACCGGGCGACATACGATCTTATCATCGAGTGTTACTCGGATTTTTGGTGACGTGATGTAAAAATGGGGGTGTTCCTTATCGCAGGATGTGAACGATCCCTGTCTGATATTCAGTGAGCGTTTGTCAACCCGCGCAACTTTGCGTCCAAATGAGAATGCCTGTTCGAACTTCGTGAATCCACTCCCAACGAGCCCCTGACGCCGGTTCGTATTAAATGTCATGTAGTTGCCGGTGATCTCCTGATCACCGTCTTTCAACACTGCGTCGTCGATAGCAACCATTTCTTCCGAAGACAGGGAGAATCTCACTTCCGAGGCTGTGAGTCCGAGGGACCCGCTGTTCAGAGATGCATCACCCTGAAGTGTGAGAAGGCCGTCTGAGCGGTTGAACCGTATAGTATTCGCTTCGTACTCGACTATCTCGCCGGGAAGTTCGGGACCGCCGGCTTTTGCGGTGTAAGTTCCTCTGGCGGATCCCGATATCCGCAGTTCCTCGAGTTCACTGGTTTTAAATCCAAGATGGATACTATCTCCCGTCACCGAGTTTGTGCCCATAATGATTCCTGCTGAATCGAGAACCGCATGAAACGCCCGGGAAGCTCCAGTGACGAGCATGGCGGATGGTTTCCGGTCATGGATCCACAGAACCATGCGGTCTCCCCATGCCTGGTCCCATTGTAGTGAATCCCTGGTGGCGTCTTCCTGACCGGCCCATGCATTGCGTTCCAGAACAACCTGCGTTATCACTCCGTCTCTGCCGGTAAGGATTATCTTTTCAGCGATTGAATTGAACCCGCCGCTCCGAAGCGACGGATTTCCTTCCAGCTCAACACGATCTGTGCTTCGGTCATAGACGAGTCGATTGCATTGACCTTCAACACTCACACCGTGAACGATCACATCGCCGAAACAGGTAAGTCTATCGGTATCCGACTCGAAGATAGTGGTATCGGAAAGTACGGTCAGTACTTCATCGGCTGATGTCTCAATGTGAAGTGTACAGTTTCGGGCGAGATGGATCGTCTGCGTCTCCTCAAAAAACCATGCCGTATCTGAAAGTGCTTCGTAGGTTTCGGTTGAGTCGGTGATGGTCACCGGACCGGATAGAGTACCGAATCCGGTCATGCGAGAGAAAGTGAATATCGTGCTTGAAAGCCGTGAACCATCGGTTCGTACCATACGTACGTCCGAGGAAAGTTTCACAGAGGAATCCGCAGGGAGAACAGTCGCCTCCCCGGCCCACAGCGTGTCGCCGCGCCAGATCGCTCTCACCCCGCCTCCCACCTGAAGGATTTCGGGCTGTTCGCGATAGGTACCCCAAACTGATCTCAGGAACCAATCTTCAGCCCACGCGCGGACATTTCCCCGAAGTGAAGTTGTGCCCAGTTTAAAATTTGAGCGAGATTCCTCAGCCTGGAATTTGATCCATCGTTCCGTGGGAGCGATCTGACCGTGGAGAGACGCGGCAACAAGCATACACAACAATCCCAGCCTGAACGATAGGCAGAAGCCCGATTGTATCTTCATGATTCACCGCTTCTATACGAGCTGACACATGATGATTGTAATACGTTGCAGGAACATCCGAATGGTTAAAACCACATCCGCATCCGATGGATCCCCACCGCAGACTTTCCTATGCAGAACAGGAATTCGGATTGCCACGGGTGTCCTGAGCCGCGAGGGACAATGATGTGATATGCAGCAATAGAATTCGTTGGCTACTGATCCTGTGGTATCGATGTAATCGGAACAACGAGACCGTTGGCAATAGTGAAGAGCTGAATCGCATGGGTTGATGTTTCATCTCGCCAGCTCAGTACACCGGATACGCCGTTGACCGGACCAATCTGTTCGAGGAAGCGCCGGATTCCTTTACGCGTCGTCTTTCCCTCCTCCATAGCGCGACGAAGGCACATAGCCAGGTCAAAACCCGTGGATGCATAGTGGTCAGGATCAAAACCGAAGTGTTCTCTGTATCGTGCCCTGAACAGCTCCTTCTCATAATCATCACCGGACATACCGGAAAAATCGGCGAATATGACGCCTTCGACGAAACGACCGCCACGATCTATCACTTCCGGTGACTTCCATCCATCCGTTCCGAGGAGTTGGCACTCCAGTTCATAAAACGCCACCTGTCTGGCGATTTGTACCAGTTCGCGAGGTTGTCCCGGAATAAAAACAGCCTGGGGGGAGGCACGTTTGATACTGACGATTTGATTTCTGAAATCGGTATCTCTGTCCTCACTGTATCGTTCTACGGTAACAACTTCTCCCCCGAGATCAAAGACCTGATCCTTGAACGCATTCATGGCTTTTTCACCCGTGGCATGGGCCGGATACAATACGGCGAATCGTGACATGCCACCCTGTACCATGGCGTATTTCGCGACTACCTGTGCTTCGGCCTGTACGGGGACCGTGCTCTGGAAAATCCATTCTCCGAATCGAGACAAACCCCGTGGTGCGGGTATAGGTACGAGAAGAGGTAATTCGCCGTCCGCAGCGGCGAGTGCCGCCCCGGTTGCCGCTCGACTTTGAAGTGGTCCGATAGCTGCCACAATATGTTGTGTCCCCGCGCTCCGTATTACGGATTGAGTTGCCTTCACCGGATCCGATTCGGAGTCGATCTTTTCGAGGAGAAGCCCACTTTCCAGTGTTGAATCGAGTAACGCCAATTCAACTCCTCGCGCGAGGTTTGCTCCGTACTCGGCAAAATCTCCTGTGAGCGGAACGATGAGTTGGATGCTCCGTGCCGTTTTCTGGAGGCATCTATGCGCGTCACGATCTATGGCAATACGACGTTGATCAGTAAGTGGATCCAATCCCCGTCTGGCCAAGGTGTTAAGAAATACCGTTGCAGCGTAGCAATGCTGAGTTTCAACCAGGTAATCGGCCATGTCGAGATAGAGCGAAACATCCTCAAGCCGCCCGAGCAGTCGCTCGATGGTCGAACGCGGAATATCGGTTTCCAATGCTTCCGCCACGGAAGGCCCGAGACTTGAGCGAGCTCGTCCATACAAAACGGATCTCTGATCCGTGACCAGCTCCAGACATCCTACCAGAGCTTGAAGTGCTTCGAAACTCATCCCTCGGTCTCTGTTAAGGAGGTATAACTGCCAATACGCCTCGGCACGAACGGGACGAGATGCCGTTGTATCCAGAACTCTGTTCAATTCCCGTTCCGCACCGTCAAGATCTCTTGCCTCGACCAAAGTAACGGCGGTTTTAAGCGTATCGGAATAGGTAATTCCCGTTTGAACGCGTTCGGCGGTGGTACTTGCACACGCCAGTAGAAGTATGAGAAACAAACCAGATGCACAGAAGAACCATCGTATCATGAATGTATGCCTCCAGAAACGTTCAGATCAGTGAAGTGTGTCATTGATTCCGCCCGCAGCACTTTTTGTATTTCTTTCCGCTACCACAGGGACATGGATCATTTCTCCCAACCTTTTTAATTGACTTTCGCGGTGTTTTTGCCGCCTGAGTCTCGGATCCGCCGTATCCCATGGATGCATGATGTGCCCGCATTTCATGTATCGGCTTCCGCTCCGGTTGTTTTGGAACTATCTGGGCGCGGAATACGGTCTCCAGTATCTGCTGATCCGTTTCCTCCAGAAGCTGCACGAATAGTTGAAACGCTTCCTGTTTGTATTCAAGAAGCGGATCTTTCTGCCCGTATGCGCGCAGACCGATACCGGATCTCAATTGATCAAGTTCATACAGATGATCCCGCCACCGGTCATCTATTATCCGCAGCGTGACCAGCCGCTCCAGATCCCGCATGGCTTCATCACCCAACTCCTTTTCACGACGTTCGTACGCGTTCTCGGCAACCGAATGCAGTGTTTCGATCAACTCGTCACGACCGGCTTCACGCAGGTTCTCATCATTCTGTCCGATATCGGCGAGGAAATACCGCGCGAAATCGGTCCTGAGTCCGGTAAGATCCCATGTATCCGGATATGATCCTTCGGGGCAATGGATATCCACCGATGCATCCACCGTTTCATGAAGTACGCGAAGGAATTCATCACGGAGATTCTCGTTTTCAAGAGCCGCCGCTCTCCGATCGTAGATGACCTCTCGCTGCTGGTTCATGACATTGTCGTATTCGAGCAGATGCTTTCGTATATCGAAGTTCCTGCCCTCAACGCGTTTCTGAGCAGTCTGAATAGCCCGGGTTACCAAACCGTGTTCAATGGCCTCGCCTTCCTGGGCACCCATACGATCCATTATGCCGGCGACCCGGTCTGACCCGAATAGGCGCATCAGGTCGTCTTCAAGCGAGAGATAGAACCTCGAAGAACCCGGATCCCCCTGTCGACCGCTTCGTCCCCGTAATTGGCGGTCTATTCTTCTGGCATCATGCCGTTCGGTACCGATAATATGCAATCCGCACGGCATATCCTTGATGCAGCGATTGACATCCCAATCTTCGGGAATGCCCTCACCTATATTCTCGCCCCATTCGGGAAGGGGAGTTATGGCGCAGTGTTTGCATTTAACTATCTGTTTTCCGAGTTTTATATCCGTACCGCGACCCGCCATGTTTGTGGCAATGGTGACGGCACCGGGAGCACCCGCTCTGGTAACGATTTCCGCTTCCTGCTGATGATACTTTGCATTAAGGACGGAGTGTTTTATTCCACGCCGTTTCAATAAACGGCTCAATGTTTCCGATACTTCTACACTCACGGTACCCACGAGAACGGGACGTCCTCGATTGTGCATGTTTACGACTTCTTCTATGACGGCTGCGTATTTTTCTCGTTTGGTTTTATATACAACATCATCGTAGTCCTGACGTCGAATCGGCTCGTTCGTGGGAATAACTATGACATCGAGTTCATAGATCTCGTGAAATTCACCAGCCTCGGTCTCGGCGGTACCCGTCATACCGGCCAGTTTGCCATATAAACGGAAGTAGTTCTGAAGCGTGATTGTCGCTAATGTCTGAGTTTGCTGTTCGATTTTCACGCCTTCCTTTGCTTCAAGAGCTTCATGGAGGCCGTCCGAAAACCGCCGACCGGGCATGAGTCTTCCGGTGAATTCATCAACTATGAGTACTTTTCCTTCCTGAACAACGTACTCCACATCCTTTTCATAGAGGCTGTAAGCCTTGAGCAATTGGCTGATATTATGAATGCGCTCGTTGATGATCGCGTAATCGCGCATGAGAATCTGTTTTTTCTCGGCACGCTCCGAGGGTGACAGGGAGGTGTCGTCGTCGACGTCCTTAATCTGGAGACTCAGATCCGGAAGCACGAACATCGAACGCTCGGATTCGGAGAAGAAGTTTCTGCCCTTTTCAGTCAGATCCACGGTATGAGCTTTTTCGTCAATAGCGTAGTAGAGTTCCTCGTCCAGTTCCCCAAGACGTTTATCCCTCATATAATCCGCTTCAACTTTACCCACCATTCGCTGCACACCCTGCTCCTTCATGACTTTCATGAATCGTTTGTTTTTAGGGGCGCATCGACTCACCTGAAGCATGCGGGTTGCGAATTCGTATTCTTTGCCATCTTCGCGAAGCTTGATCGCTTCGGCGAGCATGGTATTTACCAGGGATGTTTGAGAACGAACCAGTCGTTCCACCGGGCTTCGTAACTCCCGATATCGATGCAGCGAGTGAGAGACCGGTCCGGAAATAATGAGCGGTGTCCTGGCCTCGTCGATCAGTACTGAGTCGACTTCATCAACTATTGCATAGTAGTGCCCGCGTTGTACTCGGTCCTCACCACGAACAGCCATATTATCGCGGAGATAGTCGAAGCCGAATTCATTATTCGTACCGTAGGTGATGTCGGCCTGGTATTGAGGCTTTCTGTCCTGAGGCATCATCTGGCTCTGGATGCATCCAACTGTCATGCCGAGGGTTTCATATACCTTCCCCATCCATTGAGCATCACGTCGCGCCAGGTAATCGTTCACCGTAACCAGGTGTGCTCCTTTTCCGGGGAGAGCGTTCAGGTAAAGAGGAAGTGTTGCCACCAGAGTTTTGCCCTCTCCAGTCGCCATTTCCGCGATATTCCCCCTGTGAAGGACTATGCCGCCGATGAGCTGTACGTCGAAGGGAATCATGTCCCACTCGACGGTGCCTCCCGGTACCTCCCAGGATTTGCCCACAAGACGTCTGCATGCCTCTTTGACGAAAGCGAAGGCTTCAACCATGATCTCTTCCAGGATGTCCTGTTCGCGGTCCGTATTTTTCTGCAGGTATGCACGCCACTCTTCGGTTTTCTGGATGAGCCGTTCATCACTCAATCCGGAAAGGCTTGTATACACATCGTTTATCTGTGAGACATACGGTCTGAGACGTTTGATATCTCGTTCCTGTTTCGATCCCACAATTGAGGTAATCAGTTTCGTCAACATAATCCCATCACCGCCTATCAATATATCCGTGACATATCGGCGCTTGGCTGGTGTCACGTCCCGGAAATGCTTTATCATCCGACGTACGATACATCATGAGATTCTGTGTTGCCTGTGGATCGGTATTACAGAGAATGACCTGCCGCCTCGCTCCGCGGAACACGCTCGATTCGCCCGCTCGGCGTGCGTGTACTTCCGGTGTGAAACGTTACGCACGTGTATCAAACCGTTGATGACCGGATGAGTCGTTTGAATGTGCAGACCGTGATCGCCTGCCCACCGAAAAACATTTTTTCGTATCGCGAACTGCATCGGAAGGATCCGGGTGTTTCTATATTACTCTTCATCAATGCCGGGTTCACTGGAGGTCTCACCACCCTCTATCTCACGAGCCGCAGTTTCTTCCATTTCGTCCACGAGGGAATCAAAATCCTCACCCATCTCATCTCCGAGACCTTTCCCCATCTTGCGAGCCCATCGTGCTATACTCCGGGGATCATTCTCATCGATGCCGGACAGGCTGGTGGGATCCAGCATCTTTTCCATTCTCTCGTCTTCTCCCAATACATGGCGCACACGGGAGATGAGCCGCTGAAGGTCTTCACTTTCACAGTATGAGCAGCGGATAACAGGCTTTGACATGGTAACTCCGACCAGAAAAACATTTTTTCTGCCGCAGTTCCTGCAGCGATACTCATAGAGTGGCATAACACCTCCATGTGACTGTCACGGGATTGCCCTCGATAACGCTCTCCCACGGCATCGTATAGTAACGAATACAAATGATGTCGTGTTTTGGATCCCAGGGGTATAGTTCCATTTTCGGTTCCGTTCCCGACTCCCTACGCCTGTGAAGCATTCAGGGCATGCAACCAGCCGGTCAGATCTCCGAAAAAGAGACTGCCGCGAGCGGCAGCGGGCGTAGAATAAATACGGGATTTTGTATCGTACTCCCATATCTTTTCGCCATTGTCGCGATTAAGGGCATATAACTTGCCGTCATATCCACCGAAATACACGGTGGATCCCATGATCACTGGTGATGATCTGATCGCTTTTGTTGTCGCCATGCTCCATATTTGATTTCCGTTATCCACGGTAAGGCAATGAAATGTTCCATCTTTACTTCCAAAATAAATCAGATTCTCATAGACGAGCGGCGTGGAATAGATTTCATCGTAGTTTTGCTCCCAAACCTGTTTCCCTGATCTGCTGTCGAGCATGAAGATCGCTCCTTCAGCTGAAGCGAACACGACTCTCCTATCATCCACCGGTGAGGCCGCGGCGTAGATTTTTCCTCCGGCCGGGTATTTCCAGATCAAGTCTCCCGACCGGGCATCCACGCAGTAACAAAATCCATCAAGACTTCCGAAAAAGACCCGATCATCCTGAACCACGGGTTTTGCCCAGACCACACCACCGGTTGTATGACGCCAGAGCTGGGTACCATCCCCCAACCGCCACGCATAGACGGAATGATCGTCACTCCCACAATACACTATTCCCTTCTGTATGCTGGGGCTGGAGACGATACGATCCCGAACCTTCCGTTCCCAGACGCGTTCTCCGGAATGCCGATTGATGCAGTAAAACGTGCTGTCGTAGCTCCCGAAACACAGGTACTCCCCTGTATACGTGGGAGATGAACCGATTCCTCCGTTGGTTCTGAATTTCCATATTATCTCTCCACTTGTGGTGGAAAGACAATACAGATGCGTATCCTTGCTCCCTACATACAGCTTACGACCCGCCACGGTAGGTGAAGATGAAAAATTACTTCCGCCGATTTTTACTTTCCACTGCAGATCACCGGGATCTCCTGCCGGTATCCCGGTCTCCCCGGATTCTTCCTCTACAGTACCTACCGCGGGTGCCTCCTCCATGTGATGCGTCTCCGAAACTGTTGACTCCACCCTCGCCGGAGCCACGGGCACGGAATCAGGTTCAGTCCGGATATTCTCTCCCGGCCCGATAGATGCGATGGTTTCATCATGTCCGTCACCGCGTTCCAGAAGCCCGAAATTGCGGATAAGCAGAATTGCCACGATGATGGCTGCAATTGCGGCCGCGGGAATCAGGATGGCACGGATCGGGATCCGCCTTTTCCGGTCCATATCAACGGGCTGATCTATTCGGGAATCCCGTCTGCTTTCCTCGTGCATCGGCGGCAAATCACGTGTGTAGGCAGACAAAACAATCGCCTGAGGGCCACTGAATGTGACGCCTTTCAGGCGATCATCTATCCGATCCACTGATTCTGATACGCCGAAGCTTCGAAGAATCCCGGTTAGTTCATCTCCGGTCAGTTCATCAAGAAGCGGTCGTGATACAACAATCATCGTGTCCTGAGCCGCCAGGCCATAGGTATTCTCGGTTATTTCATTCCGTGTAAGTTCCCTGCCTTTGAGAAAACCGGATCGCTGAGGACGCAACAACAATACGGTAAATTCCCCGCATGTAGCCGTTTGTACCATTTGACCTTTACGGATGCAAACCGCGCAACTGACGGATACCCCGCCCTGGACCGTGATAGGCTCAAGGCGGGATAATGCATCTTGTAATATGGTGCCGGGGCCGGCACGCCACGATTCCGCATGCCCCAGTTCCTTAAGAAGATCGGCGGCGATGATCTGGGCGACCTCATGTTCTTCGTATCCGCGTACTGCCACGGCAACAAGATGCGCCATCTCTTTCGTGTGCGGATTCGTCTCCGGATAGATGAGGAGAACACCCTCTGTTCCCGGACGTCTGAGGACGCGTATCATCGGGGCACCTAATCGTTAAGTACTGCCCGGGCTGCGGAGAGCCGGGCTATTGGAACCCGATACGGAGAGCAGCTCACATAGTCCAGGCCGATAGCATGACAGAACTCCACGGATGATGGATCACCGCCGTGTTCGCCGCAGATACCGACTTTCAGATTCGGACGTGTTGTCCGGCCTTTCTTGACGCCGATTTTCATGAGTTCGCCGACTCCGGTCTGATCAACGGATTGGAACGGATCTCCGGGGATGATGTCCATTTCAATATATCGTGGCAAAAACGTACCGGCATCGTCCCGCGAGATACCCAATGTGGTTTGAGTAAGATCATTGGTTCCAAATGAGAAGAATTCCGCGGTTTCCGCAATTCTATCCGCTGTTATAGCCGCCCGGGGCAGCTCTATCATCGTTCCGACCAGATATTCGACACGAACGCCTTTTTCCTCGAATACCGCATCGGCTATGCGTCTGACAACTTCTTCCTGATTCTGAAGTTCACGAAGTTCGAAAACGACGGGAATCATAATTTCCGGAAGGACCGATACACCTTCGCGGGATACGTCGCATGCGGCTTCGAATATAGCTCGTGCCTGCATGGCCGTGATTTCCGGATAGAAGATGCCGAGTCGGCAACCACGATGCCCCAGCATGGGGTTGGATTCATGGAGGCTTGCTATCTTCGCGTGGAGAAGATCAGGATCCATACCCATGGTTTTCGCGAGTTCTGCGATCTTCTCTTCTTCGTGCGGGAGAAACTCATGGAGTGGCGGATCCAGCGTTCGGATCGTGACGGGACGACCGTCCATGGCACGGAAAATACCCATGAAATCCTCACGTTGCATGGGGAGCAGCTTCGCGAGAGCTTTTTCACGGCCTTCCTTATCAGACGCGAGGATCATCTCTCGCATAGCCGTTATCTTATCCCCACCGAAGAACATATGCTCCGTACGGCACAGACCGATACCCTCGGCACCAAATGCAATGGCGTTTTTCGATTGGTCGGGTTGATCCGCATTCGTTCGGATCTTTAACTTCCTGTGGGAATCCGCCCATGACATGAGCTTGGCATACTTACCGAACATGAGAGATTCATCAGGTTTCAGGGTGCCTTCTATGAGAACCTCGACCACTTCAGAGGGGCGGGTATTCAGCTTGCCGGTTATGACTTCGCCGGTGAATCCATCTATGCTGATGATGTCGCCTTCCCGGATGATTGTCTCTCCAACGCGCATTTCCGCCTTTTCGTAGTTGATCTGCAAAGCGCCACATCCCGCAACACAAACCTTGCCCATCTGTCTGGCGACAAGCGCGGCGTGGGAGGTCATGCCGCCACGTGCGGTGAGAATACCCACGGCGGCGTTCATACCGCGGATGTCTTCCGGACTAGTCTCGATACGAACAAGAATCACTGTCTCGCCGCGGGCCTTCCATTCCTCGGCATCCGGTGCGCTGAACACGACTTTGCCGCTGGCAGCGCCCGGTCCGGCGTTCAGCCCTTTGGCAAGAAGGCGCGATTCTTTGAAAACGGCATCACGTTTTTCTTCGGGATCGAAAACAGGACGGAGCAGATGATTCAGTTGTTCGGGCTCGACGCGTTTCAGAGCTGTTTTCTCGTCGATCAAACCTTCCTCAACGAGATCGACGGCAATACGAACCGCGGCGAATCCCGTTCTTTTCCCGGTCCGAGTCTGAAGCATCCACAGGCGTTCTTCCTGCATGGTGAACTCAACGTCCTGCATATCCTTGAAATGGTTTTCGAGTCGCTCGAATGTGGAGACGAGTTGTGCATGGATTTCAGGCCGCGCCTCTTTCAGCTGTTCCAGCGGTTGCGGTGTCCGTATTCCGGCAACGACGTCTTCGCCTTGAGCGTTCATGAGGAATTCGCCATACGGCTTTTTCTCTCCGGTGGCTGGATCCCGGGTGAATGCGACGCCCGTGCCCGAGTTCGGACCCATGTTACCGAATACCATTGTCTGTACATTCACGGCGGTACCCCAGTCATCGGGTATGCCATTGAGCTTTCGGTAGGCAATGGCTCGTGGATTATCCCATGACTTGAAAACGGCACCAATCGCGCCCCAGAGTTGCTCTCTGGGATCCTCCGGAAAATCGGATCCTGTTCTCTCTCTGATTGCGGTCTTGAAACGGACCACCAGATCTTTGAGATCTTCCGTAGTAAGATCAAGATCGAGTTCGACGCCGAGTTCATCTTTTTTCTTCTGGATGATAACCTCAAAGGGATCCTCTTCGGTCTTGCTCGTCGGTTTCAGACCCAGGACCACATCCCCGTACATCTGGACAAATCTGCGATAACTGTCATATGCGAAACGAGGATCCCCGCCCATGGAGATGAGACCTTGTACGGTCGTATCATTCAGACCAAGGTTGAGGACCGTATCCATCATTCCCGGCATGGAGACACGTGCACCGCTTCTCACCGATAACAGGAGCGGTCGTTCGGGATCTCCGAATGCGAGATCCATCTCGTCCTCCACCTTCTTCAGTGCCGTATCGACTTCCGCATCGAATCCCTCAGGATAGGTTTGATCATGCTTCTCAAAGTAGGTACATACATCAGTCGAGATCGTGAAACCTGGAGGCACGGGAAGACCGAGATTCGTCATTTCGGCCAAACCCGCACCCTTTCCACCCAGTGTGTTTTTCATGGATATCGAACCATCAGCGGTACCGATACCAAATATAAAAACCTGCTTAGACATGGTATTTCCTCCAATCGGGTTATAAAACCCTGTCATGGTTGATCATCGTTCATTGCATGAATCGCCGGCATAACGGTCGCCCCGGAAGCCGCGAAAAGATGTTCATCCCGCTACAATTGGGATGATATATAAAATCAGCATTGGTGCGATGACTATCCAGTCGAACAAAAAGTGACTATAAATCTCGTGCCAAATTCTCGATTTTGTATCGATTTCGCAAGCACTCCACCGCTCTGTGACGATAAATCGAGATCAAAGCGGTTCCATGTTCAATAATTCGACCCGCGAGTGAACACATGCAGGCGGATTAACTATCCTCGTATTCCGTGCTATCAGTGCGGTCGGCGAAAGGATTCGGGATCAGGCGAATTTCTACAGCGATTCCCGTTATTCGAATTCTCCCAATACAACTCCCGTTATGCCAGCCCCACGTAGCAGCGTAATCACGTTCAGCGGTTCTCGTGCCGGGGTATCCGGTTTGGATCTCAGAACGACGATGGCCCGTTGTTTTCGGGATGCCCATCTTTGAGCAGAGTCAGTCAATGCGCTATACGTGCATAGTACAGTATCGCCATCCTGGATGATGAGCACCGTATGATCAGTTACGCAATGGAGAATATGAGCCGATGCATACGGATCTGATTCGATATATCGATCAGTGAGGAGCATCGGCGGGGGAGTGGGTGTTTGAAACTGAACAGATGTCAAAAAGAAAATAAGGAGCATAAAGGAGATATCTGCCACGGATGACACCGGAATATGCCGTATCGACCGTATTCTCCGTTCGAACATACGAAACCGCCGTTTGAAATCCCGATTTGCCGCGAACTACATAGAAATAATGATGAAATTAGGTGTTCTGATTTCCTCCGGTCAATGAACCGATTCAATATGGATCACCGTAAAGATCTTGACACAAAGAAAAAATTGTATTAATACACCAGTACATTAGTTGTATAGAACAATAATTCAATCTCCTCCATGTGAACCATGAAGGCGGGTGCATGGGGAGCCGCATGATAAAGGAGGTGACATTGCCCATAAGAATTCTTCTCGATATCAAAAGCGGAGTTCCCTTTTACCGTCAGATCATTGATCAGGTAAAGACCGCAATAGCAACCGGTCTGCTGGAACCGGGTGATCGGCTTCCAACAGTGAGACAGCTTGCCGTTGATCTATCCATCAATCCGAACACCGTGAGCCGGGCATATACGGAGCTTGAACTCACCGGATTGGTGGAGACCCAGATGGGATCGGGTACGTTCGTGGGGCAAAAATCCGTTGAACAGGATGAAGTCGAACGTCGCCGTATGCTGGACCAGATATGCCAGGAATTCTTATCCCGGGCGTCATCGTACGGGTTTACCCTCGATGATATACTCTCAAATCTTTCACAAAGAAAAAACCGATAAAGGAGGCAGGCCATGAAGGCAGTTCGAATCAATACGGGACTCAGCGGTTTGGAACGGTTTGCCACGAGTTTTCAGGCGGATTTCCGTTTCGGTCCTCTCAATATCATGATTGCGCTAGGGCTCTGTATCGCGGGACTCGTGGTTCATCTCATCATATATCCCTTCTCTCTGGATGTAGTGATAAGCATGGTCGCAGTTGCTCTTGCTCTGGCGGTTTTTATACGGCTTTCTCAAATATGGGAAGCCTCCATCATTCTGACTACAATCGGCGCTTTTGTCGTCTATCTTCGACATCGACCGGAGAGCTGGGTACTTGTTCCTGCGGTTATTTTGGCAGGGCTTGTTTCCCCGAGTGTACAGGTTGCCTATCAGTGGGAAAAAGCGGTGATCCTTCGATTCGGGCGTTTCAGGGGTTTGAAGGGATCGGGTATTTTTACCATTCTGCCCGTCGTGGATAAAGTCGCCAATTACGTGGATCAGCGGATTCGGGTAACTGATTTCAAGGCAGAAACCACTTTGACCAGGGATACGGTTCCGGTCAACGTGGATGCCATTGCATTCTGGATGGTCTGGGATGCCGAGAAATGTGTACTGGAAGTCGAAGATTTCAACGATGCCGTCACTTTATCGGCGCAGACAGGTCTTCGGGATGCCATCGGCAAACATGAACTTGCGGATATGCTTTCCCACCGTGACCGTCTGGGGCATGAAATACAGCAAGTGCTTGATGAAAAGACAAATGCATGGGGGATCACGGTACAGTCAGTGGAAATCCGTGACATTATCATTCCCAAGGGTCTTGAGGATGCCATGAGTCGACAAGCACAGGCTGAACGCGAACGGCAGTCGCGGATCATACTGAGTACCGCTGAAACCGAGATTGCCGAGAAATTCTCCAAGGCGTCGGAACACTACAAGGATAATCCCGCTGCTCTCCATCTGCGCGCCATGAATATGGTGTTCGAGGGGCTGAAACAGAAAGGCTCGATGATCATTGTTCCGAGCACCGCAGTGGAGACGATGGGGCTCGGCGCCATGGGTGGTTTGACAGCATTCGATCGTATCATGGATAAATCGAAATCAACTGTACTGAAATCAGATCCGTCAAAGGCGATGGATGAGGGCAATACGATTGGTGACAACTCGTCGATAGATTGAGGAACGCATCGGTATCCGCGCCGGCGGAACCATATTCATATAATGATCTGATCCATTTCGAGTACGTTTACTTCGGTTGTATACGGGGAATACAGTACACCAGAGATTATGCTCAGTTGAATTTTTCCCTAATAATGGAACCGGGAATACGAGAAAGGATTTGCTCCAATGTCAGTATCTCGTTCACAGGCTTTACATCGGGATGATTATCATTCGAGTGATCTTCAACAAGTTTGTGCAGCCGGGTTACAGCATACTGTTCCAGATGAAGGCTCTTTCGGGGGTGATGAATTACGAAACGATACAGGCAGACCGCCTCCGTCGGTTGACCGGATTCGGCTAGGCATCTGGCCGTTTCTACCGCCGCTTTGAGCAGGATTTCGGTCTGTGAAGATTCTGTTTCACCACGACGCAGAATTGTATGAAAATTACGATAGGAACGCTCGATATCTTCATCGCCATAGAGCAGGCCGAGTCCTAAAAGAGCTCCTGAAGAGTTCGGATCCAGGGAATAGGCGTGTTCGTAGAAGTGTTTTGCGGATGTCACTTCGCCAAGTGCGAAACGGATGTTCCCCTTTAAAACGAGAGCGCCCGGGAGTTCTCGCTTTAGATCATATTCAGTAATATGATCAAAGAGTTCCTCGGAGAGATCCCAGGCTCTCTCCGGGTTATCTCTGATGAGTGCAAGCGTTATCAAACCGCTCAACGATTGAGCTACTCTGAGATAGAGGCCGTTCTCCAATCCGGTTTGCTTTACGGTGAGAAGTCCCTGCTCGCATTGATTGTACGATCCGTTTTTATAATCGATGCGCGCAATACTCAGCAAGCATCCCATCTGCCCGTCCTTATCCTGATCGAGTTTTCGACGTATCCGGGCGCTCTCTTCGTACTGCTCGCGGGCGGTATCGTTATTACCGAGGAATTCGAGTACATATCCGTAGGTATATCGTGACAAAGAGATTCCCCACGTATCCCGAATCGATTGCCTGATAGCGAGACTCTCAGATGCAAATGACTGAGCGGCGTGGGGATCGCTGTGCGCATGGGTAAACGCCAATCCCTCCTTTGCAAGTGCTTCCCCCCATGCATCACCAATGCTGGAGTATTTTTCAAGACCTTCCTCCAGTCGGTGGACACGTTCATCCTCGGGTACGGATTCCGTGTGCAATGTTGATAACACCAGTACAAACGCCGTTCGAGCCGGATCTTGTGATTCTGATAATACCTCAATACTGTCTTTGAATTCACGTTCACTGGCCGCAATGTCGGAGTAACGGGTGAACCAGGCGTGGGCGGCGTGAAGAATCGACATCAGGGGACCGGAATCATCCTCATGGTCTATGGGAAGTGCCGTGATCGCTTCGGCGAACATGGCGGCACCCTCAGCGAAACGGCTACCGATATCATAAAAGAGAAACAGAGAAAACGCGGCGTTGTCTATATCCTCCGTCATTCCCCGCTGGACCCCTCGTTTCCAGGCGGTACGGATATTATCCAAATCGACCTGGATGCGGTTGAGTGCTTGTATTTGTTCGGATCCTTTAAGCGATGATTGTGATTCGGTCACGATGCGAAGATAGTAGCGGGCGTGGCGATCAGCGATAACATCGCTTTCACGCGGAACTGAACGGAGTCGTTCCAATGCGAACTGACGGATAACCTCGAGTATTTCGAACCGGTTGCGTTCATTGAAGTGAATCAGCGATCTTTGAGCCAGGGACGTGAGGGCTCGGCGCGGAGCTCCAGCCACTATCTGTGCGGCTTCAGCGGAAAACCCACCTCTGAATATCGATAATTTGCGAAAACAGCTGCGCGCTTCCGGCTCAAGTATCGACCATGTCTGTTCAAAAATTGCGCGAATGCTTCTATGTCTTTCGGACAGATTCGTATAATGCTTTTCGAGAAAATCGATGTTCGATTCGACCTCCCGGGCCATCTGAGTACATGTCATTGTATGGAGCCATGGTACCGCGAGTTCAATACCGAGCGGTAGACCATCCACCAGACGACAGATTTTCAACATGGCCTCTATCTCGGAATCATCCGGCTTGAAATCCGGTCGGATACGGAGTGCCAGTTCCCGGAACAACTGCATGGAGTCAAAGGCGAAGGGATCATCGGTACCCTGAATACCTGAAGGACATGAGAGCCCGCTGATCTCGCGGATCCATTCGCCGCTGATACCCGTTGGTTCTCGAGAGGTAATGACTATCGTGATTTCCGGACAGGATGTAAGGATGGAAGTTATGATATTACCATGTTCGAGCAGATGTTCAAAGTTATCGAGAATTATGATCATTCGTCGGGTATGCAGGTATTGAATCAGAGAGGTGAACAGCAATTCCTCGGTGGGAAGAGGGGTTGATTTCGTCTGAACGCCGGGATGAGTATATGATAGAGTAAGAGCGTCCGCCACGGCGAATAAAATATCAAGCGCGGTTCTGATAGGCGCCAATGAAACAAAAATAACCTGTTCACCTTTTTCTTCACTGGCAATCCTTGCAAGTTCCATGGCAAGACGCGTTTTCCCACTTCCCCCAAATCCGCTCAGAGTCAGCAGTCGGCAGGATGGATCGAAGAGGAGCCGCGAGTAGTCTGAAATCTCCTTCTCTCTTCCTATGAATGCGGTTACGGGTTTCGGAATCCGGCTCAAACGGCGGTCAGTTTGTAACGGAGCACTGTGGGTGAGACGACCTTCACGTATATCATTTACTAGGATTTCAGTCTCATCTTCAGGTGCAACATCGAGTTCGCGTTTCAGTATGGATACACATGATTCATACTGGGCGATAGCCCTGCCGCGCTCTCCTTTTGTGGCATACAACCTCATGAGACAGCGATGTACGGATTCGTCCATCTCATCGATACGCAACAATTGGCGGGCGTATTCGATTGCGCGATCGATCTCACCTGCATTCTCATATCCATCTATCAGTGCATTGTGAAGGAAAATGTATCGACGGTGGAACACGTCTCTGTGGCACGCTATCCATTCCTCGAATGTATTCGCTCCAGGTAGGGAAAATCCCTCCATGAACACACCGCGATACAGCGAAACGGCACGGACGGCGACTTCAATAGATTGGAAGATCTTTTTCTCCGATCCATCCAGTGATGCCTGCCGGTGTGATTCCGTGAGAGAATTGAATTCCGCGATGTCGATACTGACCGGCGCATCATCAGGGATGCCGATCTGTTGACCTCGGATTTCCACGACACGGGTCAGGGGCGTACGTCGGATCTCCCACAACACGGTTCGCAACAGTGCCGCTGCATGCGATTGATCGGATTCGGGCCAGAGTAGCGCCATAATTGAATCACGGGAATGAAACCTTCGTTCAATCGCGATGAGAGCGATAAGAGCAATCGACTTGCGTCGCTTCAACGTGACGGGTTTTCCGTTACATTCGATGACCGGCGCACCGAGCAATCGGATGTTGATAGATGGATCGGTTTGCATAAAAACGCTCCATCCGTCTCCCTTCGGGGACGGGATTGGGACGATCCTGAAACGCAGTTAATGTATCATTATGGTCAGAATCCGGCATGTTCCGGGATTGAAGAATTCAGTTGGAAAAACAATGGAGGATTGAACGGGTGTCAAACAACGGTCTGACTTTGATGGTCAAAGAGATGCCGTCGATGTTGGTTGCGGGTATTCGATTTACCGGTCACACCCATCAGGTAGGTCCAACTCTCTGCTCTCTATACGACTGCGTAAAGCGATACATACGGGGAAAACCCATGTGTCTCTATCACGCTACCGATGCCAGGAAGATACGACGAGACGTGGAGGCATGTTTCCCTGTTGCCTATCCGGTGAATACCGGTGCTGTAAAAAGCTATCTCCTCGAAGGCGGCACGATGATTTGCATGCAATATGGTAGTGCGAACGGTTCGCACTGTTCATTGCGAACGGTAAACGAGGCATGGAAGCTATTACGCGACGAGATGAGCGAACGAGCCATCCCGATCGTATCGGGACCGCGAAGAGAGGTCTATTTTGTCGAGAGTTCGGATTCAGGACATGATACTCGAGGATACGTTACGGAGCTTCAGATACCCGTTGTACTAACACCAGAAGTCCTTGAGCTTCTCGGGAATTGCAATGATCGCACCGAAAGAATGACAAACAGCTGTCTGCCGGAAAAACGCTACTGGGAGGAACGGTGCATAGAAGAGGATGCGAGATGCGTTCAGTCGCCCCGATGAAAGCCATGATCCCTCATCAGGGGGACGCGACAATTCGACGACTCCGAGTGGATGACATGTTCATAGCAAGTTTAGAATTTCTTGGATCACATCATTTCCTCTGGACCCATCTTTCCCACTTGATCTCCGGATTATCGGATCGGATTCACGGAGCTCCATTTTGCCTCTTTCATGAATCGGAGGGACGGAATCAACGCATCGAATGTTGTATTCCGGTACGCCCTTTCTCGGGAAACGATGAGATCAGAACCCGGATGCTTCCCGGTGCTTCTATGCTGACCTGGGTTCATCACGGCCCATATCAGGCAATCGGCGAAAGTTGGGAACAGTTGTTTGATTATATAGAAAGTAGAAATATTCGGACGAACGGACCGCGACGAGAAGTTTACCTCGGAGTGCACTCAGCCGACGGACGTATCATGAGTGCCGAGCTGCAGGTACCTCTCCTGGATATAGATGAGTTCGATCTCCTTCAGAATTTTATATGATAGTTTACGTGAAAATCGACGAAAAGATATACTTGTGGTAATTGACACGGCCTCCGGGAACTGGTCCTCGAGGTAAACCGGCCGGAGGCCCGTGTCTGATCTTTGCGGCAAAAAACGATTTCTATCTGATATTATCCTCGATGAGTTGCCGGTAGACATTAGCTGACTCCTCGATTTTTCCCTCTTCCTTGAGCATATCAGCGAGTGTCATTCCTATAAGATTCTTGATCGCCTTGTTTGCCGTCCGTTTCATGAGATCACGGAATAGTGAGATTGCCTTATCTCGCTGGCCCGAGTCGGAGTACAGATTTTTCAGTTGCAGTACAGAAAAACCCGCGGTACGAACATCGTCCTCGGCGATGGACTGAAGCTGTGATGTCAGAATGATATACTTTTCCATGAGTTCGAGAAATCCCATAATCTCGCCGACAGTCGGATCTTGTTGTTGAGCCTGACACGTCTCGCCGGGGAGCATGAAGATCATTCCCACCAGGACAAGACACACCATTGGTGCCGCGTAATGCGTGTCTAATCTACACATGATTAACTCCTCTCATTGATAGGATACGATTCCGCTCTCGAGGCGGTTTCGGGAGCGACGGTACTGAGAACGTGAACGACGGCGTTGACGGTTTGTCCGGAATCTTGAAGTAAACGCTACACGTGAGGTTCCCGGGGAGACCCGAGGGAAGGGGTATTGAACGAAATACGGTTCCCCGGTACGGGAGAGTGTCGAGCCTTTCTCTCTCTCGATTGAGTGTCACCAGAAGCATGATACATACCATGGCAGCTGCGCCGATCACGGCGATTACCCGCATCCGTCTGTGTGGTATTCTCCGTGATACAGGGTGTGATAGTCGACCGCGGATATCAGACCAGACATGACCGGGATACGAAATCGAACCATAGTTCTTCCTGGCGGTGCTCAAAAAAACCATGAAGTCGGGATCTTCCGCCGGGATCTCCTGTTCATGACTTGTAGTGAGTTTATCTATATCGCTGCTCGATATAAAATTGTACCCGGATTCACCAGTGAGGGGGGAGCCGCCGGAACGATCGCTATCGTTCCCGTTTTCCTTTTTCATATTCGCTTCCTCGATGTTTTCGGATCTGCTGCAATCGATCTTTCTCTGTCATCGTATGCGCGTCGAAGCGCAACCAGCGCTTTGTGATAGTTACTCTTTACCGTTCCCACGGGGATTCCGAGAAGATCGGCCGTATCCCGCAGTGACATGTCCTCGAAAAAATGAAGCCAAACGACCTGCCTCTGCCGGGTCGGAAGAGCGAGAACAATACGACGAATTGCGCTGAGTTCATGCATGGAATCACCGGTTTTTCCCGTTGATAATTCATGGTATTCAGGATGAGAGAATCCGGAAACCATTCGCGGCTTACGACGTGTTTCGGACCAGATATTCATCATGGTTCGGTATAGCCACGTAAAAGGTTTGCCTTTACCCGGTTTCCATTTTCTCAATCGCGACCACGCGCGCATGAACACCTCCTGCGTAATATCCGCAGCCTGCTCCTCATCGAATCCCTGCCCCACGGATAATCGAAATATGATATCCTGATACCGTTCCACGAGACGCATGAAACCGCTATCGTCGCCATCCTTGAAACGTCGTATCAGTTCTCCGTCCGTGAGGTCGTCGGTCATGAATCACTCCTCAGTCTGATACGCGATAGACCATCATTCACCCTACTTATGATCCGTAACGGTAAAACGGTTCACTTGTCCTCACCATGTAAACCATGCCTGTGAGGCATTACCTAACGGGTTTTAGCTCGTCATACACATGCACGGGTATGAGCATAGCCCTCCAATTCGCCAATCCTTTGCCTGCGATCGTACTCTACTCCATGAAAAATCTGACGGCGCGCGAATGTGCCGTCAGAGGCCCAGCTAACATTAGAATAGTGCCTGACAGAAACGTCGAAATAGGGATTCCGGATTGCAGGGCTGATAGCCGACAGCTGATATGAAACAGAATAGTTTCGGATCCGTGCTGTGTATGGCGCCACACGGGTAGACCCACGGCATTTTGTGATGGCGGATAAAGATGGAGTTGAAAAGATGTATTATCACATGGTGTAGAATTTCCGCTTGATCTATTCGCGTTCAAGGAATCGTGTCGTGAAGTACTCGTCCCCGACCTCAGGATTGAATATGATCTGATTCATCTTCAAAATAGAACTCCGCCCGTTCTGGAGATTGTCCATCACCATATGAGTGGCACGATACTTCAGATTATCTGGATCCAGTAATTTGATGTTGAGTACATTGAGTTCCTTGTGCAATTCACCGTCCATATCGTAGTACACGGCCTTTCGAATCATATGTGTCTCCTTACTTATGAACGAAATCTTTTTTGAAAAGCCGTTTTCATCGGCGATATCATCAGTGGCGGGAATCATGGCTATCTTCCAGCAAGAAGATTCGTGAACCTCTTCCTCTCCAAGCAGTTCGAAGGTAAAATTATCGAGCGTCGGAGGAGTCATGTCGGCGTATGAGAATTCTGATCCCATAAAGCTCTTCGATTTCTCCGAGCTGATTATTCGCCTCGTTTTTCTCAAAGCGGGCATAAAGAGCCAGATATCGTCATCCTGTTCCTTATAATCAAAGGTCAAAAGACCGGTGCCCTTGACATCTGCGGGTGCGAGAAATCGTACCAGCTTCTTTTCGGTATCTCCATTGTCATACAACTTGGTTATCTGCGCGATTTCACGAACACGTTCACGTCCCTTATCATCAATGATGGTCATGATGGCAGTGGCTTCAGCGCCGGTGAGTTTGATCGTTTCGTATGATGTGTCCACCATCGCCTTTGGATCGATATCCTCTGCGGCATGGGAATCGACTGAGAAAAAGACCGCGGTTACAAGACAAATAAGGATACTGAGTTTCATTGTATTCCTCCTATTAAACGACATATCAGTCATTGGGTTCAAGAAACCGTGGACGTAATACCAGACAGAGTGACGGGACGAGAACCAATGCTCCGATAAGACAGGCCAGTATGGTTACTACCACGAGAAAACCGAAGAATCGAACGGGAAGAAAGTTCGAGAGCAGGAGTGCAACGAATCCGATAATCACCGAGAATGCGTTGAAAATTATCCCTCTGCCCGTGGTTATCAGGGTCGTTGATGCTGCATTCACGGGATCCGATCCGTTTGATCGTTCCTCCCGGTATCGCCACAGGAAATGTATAGTATAATCGATACCAACCCCGATCATGATCGATGAAAGCATAGCCGTTGCAATATTGAGTTCAATACCGAAGAAACCCATGAGGCCAAACAGAATGATCATGGAAAGACTCAGGGGAATCGCGGATATCAAACCTGCCGGAATGGATCTGAAAAGGATCATGAGGAGAACTGCCACAAGACCAGTGGCGGAAAAGAGTGAAATGAACTGTCCCTGAACGACAATATGAGCGAGATCAGCGAGCACGAGACCGAATCCTCCCACCAGGAGAACGTCAGCATCATCTTCCGTCATACGCTGGATTCGATCCACGACGTTACTCAGAACGGCGGTACTTGAGGTGTTCAACCGCGCGGTGATGACGGCGTGTTCATACGGAAAATCCACCAGTTTCTCGAAATCCTCGGCATCGCCACTCATGCTGTACAGCTCGAAGTACTGGGCTACTGCGTTTCTCGTATCGGGAATCGTGTTGAAACCGGTTTCGGAGCTGTCGTTGAGTGCGCGACTCATCTGTCGCACGACCCGGGCTATTGACGTTGTGTTTCCGACTTCAGGTAAATGTTCAAGGCTTTGTTCCGTGGAATCGATCTTCGTGATCAACCGCGGATCCTTGATATCGCCGTGGTAAACAATCGAGATATTCTGCGATCCTCCGAGATGCTCATTGATAAGGTCGGCGGTTATTACAACCGGATCATCGTCTGAAAAGTAGCTGTATGGATCGGTGTCCACCACGATGCGAAAAATTCCAAATCCCGAGAGGAGAGCGAAAAGAAGCGCCGAAATAATTACTACCCGAGGTTTTTGGGAAACAAGGGCACCAAAGAAAACAAGAATGCGCTCGAGCAACGGTCGGTTGTTCCCATTATTCGATGCACCGGTTCTGACGGGTTTGCCAACAGGCAGGAGTGATAATACGGCGGGTATGAAGAGTAAACTGGCCGCAAGGGCGAAGATAATCCCCAATGCCGCCAGAATACCCAGTTGCCGCGCGGGAACGATCTGGTGACCGAGGAGACATAACATGCCTACCATGGTGGTGAGTCCGGTGAGAACCACCGGCTTACTGAGACTTCTGAACACGCCGGAGGCAAGCTCTTTATTATTTTTATTACCACCGGGTCTGTTGTCTTCCTGATATTTCGCAATGAGGTGAATTCCGTAGTCGTTGGCTACGGCGATAAGGAAAACCGGCAATATGACGGTTATGACCTGTATCTTCCATCCGAGGAGCGGAATAAGACCCAGCGCCACGATAATGGACATGATTACTACGAAAAAGGGGAGGATAACTCCCCGCAAATCCCGGAAACAGAGGTAGAGGAAAATCAGCATTATCAGAATACCCGCGGGCATGAGCCTTCTCATATCGTTCTGAATGCTCTGACTGACTTCAAACCGTGTCACCGGGAGGCCCCCCACTATGAGTTCCTCGTCTCCCGGGTGCTCCTCGACAAGGTCTCGAATTCGTGGTACCATGATGTTGTCAGAGGTGTTATTCTTCAGTACGGCAATAATCGCGGTGATTGCAAAGTCTTTGGAAACGACACTGCCGTATACCATATCATTATCCCGGATTTCACTTCGAAGTGTTTCTCGCTGCGTTTCATTCCTTGGTATGCGTTTCACTGCGGGGTCAACGAACATGGCGCCATCTTCACTTCTGATGTACTTCAAATCGAAGAGCGATAGGACCTTATCGACTCCCTTGGTGCGATTCAGCGCCTTTGAGATTGCCTTGACCCGTTTTAATGTCCCCTCATTGAGTACATCATCGGTCTTGATGAGGACCATGATCATTTCCGTACCGCCGAAGAGTTCTTCAATACGGTCCGTGTTGATCCGGGACGTCATATGGGGAGGAAGCTGACTTTTCATATCCGAATCTATTTCCGCCCGGGGAATTTGACGCGCGAAGAATGCTGTCACCACGAGAAATCCGAGTATGATAAGGATTCGAAAACGTATAATGAAACGTGCCATTGCAGACATGTTATTCTCCCGCTGATTTCGACTGACCGAGACCGCGCAGACCGCCCAGGTAAAGCTCCGCTATGGAATCGGCGAGACGAGCATAAAAATCATCGTCGATGGTTACGGGAAAAACCCGCGTGAATACCGGTTGTATCCTGAAAAGATTGAATATCGTACCAATGAGTCCCGGGCCGATGGCGGCAAGTTGAAACACATTGGCGGGATCGAGGTCGAATCCTTCGATCATTGAACTGAGACGTTTCCAGAGTGATGTAATTCGTTGTGCTTTGAGGTCTGTGATTTCAGGTATTTCCAGAGGCAATTCGTTGAATGCAACCATGGCGAGTTCCCGGTTGTCACGAACGAAATAGACGATACCGCGAACAATGAGTCTGAATCGTTCTTCAACACTCAACTCCATGTTGTCCACGTGCTTGAGCACCTCGCAATACATATCAAAGAACTGTTCCATAATAGCTTTCAAAATGCCGACTTTCCCGTTAAAGTAATAAGATATCATGGCTATGTTGACATCGGCCTCCGCCGCGATTTCGCGTACGCCAACCGCTGCAAAGCCTCGACGGGAGAAAAGTGTTATGGCGGCCGAAAGAATTCGATCTTTTGCATCCGAGCTTTGTGGTGTCATCGGTCCTCCTAGAAATATGCCCGAAGTTCGGCAAATAGGCCGCTCACATGATCTTCGATGGTTCCGAACAACGTTGATTCCGGACCGGTGTACCATTCCGCGCCAATGGTCACGGTCAGGTTGTCATCTATGTCATAATTCAATTTCGGCTTGAGGTAGAGTTCTTCGGATGTGACATTATACAGACCGAGAATTTCAGCATTTCCGTTCTCGTGAAACAGCGTAAGTGACGGACGAAAGGAAATGCCGTGTGAAACCTCATGTTGCTGTGATGCAATCATCCGATTGTTCTCTTCGATGAAATAGGTCGAATATTCCCGGGGATCCGTCGGTTCGATGAGATCTTTGTAGTCAAAAACTATCCGTCCGACGTACTGGAGAACCAGACTCAGATTACCCCATTCCCGATCGCCCCCAAAAATGATCTGAATGTCGGGATATGGTACCGATGTTTCGGTGTCATGATCCTTGTGTGGTGTTCTGTATGCCAGTTCACCTCTGATGCCGAATGATCCCGGTGTTGTGGAAAAATCCGCTCCGATCTGATGAACTCTGTAGGCGATTTGATATACAGAGATTGAAGCAGATCCATCGATTGGTCTCATGCCGAGTCCGGGCATGGGATAGTATCCGTTGAAGTAGGATACGGATCCATCTATTGACGGCCATTCGCCGGATAGTCGCATGGCGAATCCCATGTCATTGAGGTTTTCGCCGGGATAATCAGACGTACCCATTTCGATGCCCTCGGGAAGTGATACAAGGCCGGAGGGAAGTACCGAGGCCGCGAACACGGGAAGGGTAACGGCCTCTAATCGGAAGGGATCGATGTTCGCATGGATACGAAGAAGGGTGTTACCGGTACGTCTGTCGTCTTCATCGGGCGAGCGAATCGTCATATTTCGAGGTGTGATGATATCAGTTGGATTAAATCCATCGGCCCGACCCCAAACAACGATCTGATGCCCGAATCGGATATCAAATATACCGGCATACGCATTTACATACGCTTCACGGATCGTCATTTCTGAGATTGATTCGCCGAATTCCATGCCTCGTCGATGCCGGATCTCGGCAAACGCGTTTCCTGACGAACCGGGACGTGCACGAAGTTTGAGAGTCAATTCCCCGTAGACACTCTTTAACTCACCACCAGTTTGTTCGGGTATGGCACCGACATACGAGACCCCCCTCACTGATCCGTTGAGTTCATACGCAGCGTCCTCATCGTCGCTTGCACCGGAGACAGCGGCATCGAATAGCCCCTGTCCGCCGGCGACAATGGGGAGGAGTAGAAGAAGGCCTATGATTCCAATCATTCCGTGTGCTCCTGTTGGGATATCAAACAAACAAACGTTCGTTTATATATAATTAAACAAACGTTTGTCAAGTAGTATCCATATCAATGGATTTCTATGCCGGGTTACATATGACTGGAAAGCCGGCGGGTTTCAGATAATTCCCCGGTCCACATCCAGTACGTGGCGGGGGTCTTCTTCTTGACCGACAAAACGTATGGTTCGCCGTTTCTGTCTATGGCATGGAGAACAACCGGCCCCAGAAAACCTCCACGTAATGCCATGAGATCTTCGGCCGCATCGTGGCATGCGTCTTTGATCGAAGCGCCAGATTTCATGGCTCTGACAACGGAATATGCGGTGGAGCATCTGATTGCCATCTCGCCCGTATGAGTGCAGCCGCATGCGCCGTAACGACTATCCGCATATATGCCCGCACCGATGATCGGCGTATCACCGATTCGTCCGGGATACTTATACGACCACCCTGATGTACTCGAACCGGCGGCGATAGTACCGTCTATATCCTGAACCAGAAAAATCACCGTTCCCCTTGTCCTGTCTCCGCGTCGGGGCCAGGTGTATTCGGCCAATGGACCGTTTTGCCACTCTGAACAAGACTGTGGATGAATTCTTTTCTGCACCCATGCGCGATACTCTTCATCCGTTTGCGGCGTACACATATCCGTAGAGTGTGCGTTGATCTCCCTGGCATAGCGATATGCCCCCGCACCCACAAGCATGACATACGGAAGATGTTCCATAACGGAACGCGCCACAGAAATGGCATGGAGGAAGCCCTGTAATGCGCCGACTGCGCCGGTTTGCAGGGTGTTACCATCCATAATTGCGGCATCGCATTCCAGTACTCCGAGCATATTGGGAGAACCTCCTCTCCCTACGGTACGAACGGAAGGATCCGCCTCTACGGCTTCGATACCGCGCTGCACGGCATCTATGGCAGAGCAGCCCTGGTTCAGACACGAAACAGCCGGTTGCATACCAACCCCGCCTTCATCACTGGATAGTACTATCACTGTTACGCTACCTCCTTTCTCGACTTCATTTCGCGTCATAGGAAATGTCTACGAGAAGACTCACACAAGAGTGATGTCATCTCGTCGGATTAACGGGTGAAATTTAGATGCACTATCGAAACAGTATTCAGCGCTCATGTGTGCTATGAACAGGGTATGTATTACCGCGGCAGTTGCGTAATGAACTTGCGGTATAAAGGTGGGGACGATTAAATGGATCGATTCAACGATGCACGATAGAACAATCTGCTGAGTTACAGCAATTGCGTACATTATACCAACCCGAAACATTTCCTCTCCGGCCATGTACGCCGCTACGCCAATAGCCGAATCGGTGCCCGCCGCTCGAGGAGGAGTCAGATGATCCTTCACCGTAAAAAGCTGAAATGCGCTCTTGTAATTCCCGCTTGGTCGCACCGCGAATCTCATCCAACCGCATTGCGCAAATTGGGAGCCGGTTTTTGGACTCCATTAAATCTGATGTACCTTGCCGCTCGTATACGTCAGGAGCATGATGTAGAGGTCATTGACGGCGGGTTCTACTCAGTGCGTTCCCTGATGAATCATTTGCAGAGCCTTCAACCCGATGTAATCGGTTTCTATGTCAATACGGTACTCTGGAAATCTTCTCGTGAACAGATAGCAGCGTGCCGAAGCATATTGCCGGATACCCATATAACGGTGGGGGGGCCGTTGCCAACGGTTATCAGGGAAGAGTTCATGCAAAAATGCCCGGAATGCGACTCTCTTGTAGTGGGCGAGGGCGAGGAGTCTCTGGCTGAACTCGTAGACCGGATTGCGACCGGTGATGGGCTGGAGAGTGTTGCGGGGACGCTGTACCGGAGTAACGGCGAGATCGTTGCCAATCATCCACGCCCGTTTATTCAAGATCTTGATAGCCGCCCCAGCCCAGCATGTAATCACATTGATATCAAGGATTATGTCCCGCCTAGCGGTTTGTATACGAAGCGTCCGGTGGTTACCGCACTAACATCCCGCGGGTGCCATCATAAGTGCATCTATTGCTTCAAGTGGGGCGGAGACGTGATTCGTTTTCGATCTCCGGAACCTGTAGTCGAGGAGATGAGCGATCTCGTCAACCGGTATGGTGTCAAAGAGATTCGGTATTGGGATGATACCTTCTCGGCAAATAAACAGCGCGTACTTGAAATGGCTGAACTCATGAATAAGCGGGGCGTTAAAGTTGATATAAGCATTGCTACCAGGGCGGACGCATTGGATAAAGAGGTACTCCAGGCCCTGAAGAGGATGGGTGTTTACAATATCATGATAGGCGTGGAGAGTGGTGTTCAGAAAAACCTCGACACGCTCAGAAAAGGTGAAACACTGGAACAGATACGTGAAGCCGTTCGACTCACCCATGAAACGGGGATACGAACATTTCTTACGCAGATCTTTGGTATACCCGGGGAAACGTATGAAGAAGGCCTTCAAACAATACGTTTTGTCAAAAGTATGAAACCCGATGCAGCCCATTTTTTTACGATGTGCCCGTTTCCGGGAACGGAGCTCTACCGGAACATGTCCAAATACGGCAAAGCGTTGGATGGTGATTATTCCGCATTCGGTATGCATACTCTCTCCTTCGAACCGCATACCATGACAATGGTCGAGATCGAGAAACTTCGGCGGCGGGCTTTTCTTCAGACGACAATTATCCCGCGTTTTCTCCTGAAACGGTTGATTAAGATCAGATCATTTGAAGAGGTTCGAATTCTCGCTCGAGCAGCTAGCACGATCTTTCTGGCTCTGATCCCGACACTTATGCAAAGACTTCATTTCGGAAAGGTTACCACAGATCATCCGCATGGATAGCGTGGAATCCGTTCGTTGAAAATGATTCCCCGGCTCATTTTTCATACTGATGATCAGTTCGACCCACGGACGGTAGAGTGACCGACAACAGTGATGGTTAAACGTCTCTGGCCTGTTTTTGCCATCCTTGGGTATTTCGGGATCATAATCCTATTCTGTGACCCGTTGTACAATACACCTCTCTATGACGATTGGGCATATTCAGCCAATGTCAAGCGCCTCCTGGAATCCGGTGAACTCCGACTCATCTGGACGCAGGTTTCATTTGTAGCGCAACTTTTCAGCGCGGCGCTGTTCTGCCTGATTTTTGGGTTTTCTTTTTCAACACTTCATGTGTATTCGCTTTTGCTCGGTATTTCCGGTATACTTGCCTTGTATGGCCTCGCACGTTACTACGATTATTCACGGACTACCAGCGTATTATTCTCGCTCGCTCTTGCCGGCACTCCATTTTATCTGCATTTCTGTTTTACATTCATGACCGATATACCATCGATCGCAACGAATATCATTGCCGTCTGGGCATATGTGGCCGCCGAACGTCGATATCGGACCGGAAAGTCCTCATCACTTCTCTATGTAACATCAGTTTTTTTCTTCGTTTTCTCCACTATGGTCCGAGATTTTGCGATTCTGATGATTCCCCCCATGCTGGCGACATGGTATGTGACACATCGATCTGGTGGCCCTCATCGAATTATGGTGTGGACTATCCCTCTGGCGATTCTCAGTCATGCTGCGAGTAGAATTTTTGTGGATGCCCCCTATAGAACAATGAAGTTGATCTCGCATTTGTTCACTCTTGATTCCGTGCTTCAAGCATACGTTGTCATTGCATGGATCGGCCTCAGTTTATCGCCCCTGATTATTGCCGTAAGTCCTGATTTCTTTCGTCGATATGTTGGCCGGAAGAAATCGCGATGGATTCTGTTCTCAGGACTTCTGTTGTTTTCTTTCGGTATGGCTATGGCCAGGTACATGTACAGCATGGAGAGCATTCACACGCTGAAAAATGCACTCATGCCGTACGGTCCGGGATTTCTGTCCGTATATGGTCCCTACAATTTCATCCCGTTACCCGGTCAGCGGGTTCCCATCATAGGATTCGAGGTACGCCTCGTTTTGACGGTCATTGCCGCATACGGCGTCGCGGTGATCCTCTTTTTACTCGCTCAATGTATCGGGTACGCGATTGATTCGGGTCGAGGCAATCCGAGACTGAGAAGGCTTACCCTCTACCTCACTGGATTGTTTGGTTGTACGACAATGGGATCGGTTGCCATACGAATCGGAGGAGAATCCCTCTTTTCGATACCTCATTCAGACGCGGTGACTGAGTTAGCATTTCTGGGTACCGTGGCTCTCGCGATCATTTTGTTTTTCATGCACAGAGGCCGGCGCAAAGCTGAGGCAGGAGAATTTCTTTCACTACCCTATCCCGACCTTGCCGCTGCCGGTTTCTTCCTGTTCGTGGGCGCGTGGGCATGTTATGTGTTGAACGGGAAATATTTCATCAGGTATTCCCTGGCAATGCTACCCGGTTTTGTCATCGTGTTCTTTTCGGTACTCAGAGGTCTCAGATTGAATAAATTCATTCTTTCGGTTGGAGTTGGATCTTTGGCGATATCTTCGGTGGTGATCACCATGGACCAGATATCGTTCAATGAAGCCCGATGGGCAGCGGGAAGATGGCTCCTTTCCCGGGGAGTCAGGGCCGATGAGATCGTGGGCGGATTCGAGTTTGATTCATGGCATCTTGAGTTCCGCGGCGAACAACCATCAAATCGGCACTCGAAGATCGGATCGGTATGGATAATCCCACGATATATCATTACCCTGGATAATTTCAACAGGGCGTATCATAAAGCGAACAAAGGTCTACCGGGTGTTCGATATCACCTTGACCATACATATTTTCGGTTCCAGCCAAAGGATGGGACGAGGTTTCCTTACAGATCAATAATGATCGGAAAGTCACGGGAAATCCAGATCTGGCATGCGCCTGGTATCAAAGAGTCTCGTTGAACCGAATGAATAGTTCAAAACACGGCATATCAGTGATTATCCCGATGTATAACTGCGAAACAACAATCAGGGCTACGCTGGATTCGCTGATTTCATCGAATCTACCTCCCGATGAGGTGATTTGTGTCGATGATGCGAGCGGAGATGATACTGTTCTGGTGGTTAAGAGGTTTACGGATTGCAGTCCTATACCGGTAAAGATGGTGGAGCTTTCTCCCGGATGTGGTCCCGCGGGCGCCCGTAATCGAGGTGCAAAAGAATCAGGATACAGTCATCTGTTATTCGTCGATAGTGACGTGGTTCTCCGCGCAGATACAATAGCCACTCTAATGAAGCGTTCTGAATCTCTTGAGTTCCGCGGGGCGGTTATATCGCTCTATGATGAACACAATCTGGCGGGAGGGGTGCTGTCGGATTTCACGACCCTGTATTCGGCCTTCAACTATTCATTTGATTCCGCCTGGGGATCGTCACATTTCAGCAGTCAGTGTGCACTTGTATCGAGGGACGATTTTTTCCGGGTCGGCGCATTCGATGAAACATATCCACGGGCAACGGTTGAGGATATCGAATTCGGGCTCCGTCTTCATGCGGCCACAATCCCCGTTGTGTCAGAACCTGAGGCCCGGGTTTCGCACAACAGCTCATACGATTTTCGAAGATTTGTCATGAATTACTGGAACAAATGCTTTGATTTTTCGTACCTTTTTTTCTCAAAACGAAACATGTTCCGTGACCGTCAGGGATACGGGGGAAGACATGCGCAAATTTCCATACTGCTGATTTCTATCCTCATCCTGTCAGTTTTCGGCACCATGATCTGGTCATGCGCCTGGTGGTCATTCTCAGGGGCGTGCGGTCTTCTCGTGTTTCACTGGCGTCGTTTCATGTCTTATACTGAACGTCGACTCGGTATCCGTCGAGTGATCCCGTTTTTAGGTTTAAAAATTCTGATATTGGGGATATGTGCCATCGCTTCAATCGTCGCGCCGATTTCACGAATGTCCCGATGAGAATCACACGGAAGGAACGTCGTAACGAAGCCGCTACATCACCACCGATATCTTCTAACCTGATTGTATTCGATGAGCCAGTCGGCCGGCGAGTCCGATACATCCCGATATCGTCCGATCATCTGGTAGAAGCTGGGTATGATCCACCGCCCATAATCCGCTGATACCGGTTTCGAATCCGGGGACCAATGATGTAAATCCCACCGGGCAGATTGGCTGGGCATACCGTTCCGTAAACACGTGACTTCCCGTGATCCATTCCGGTTCGAATCGGTGGTTGAGTTTCTCCAGAAGCGGATAATAGCTCGATACTACATTATCCGTATCAATTTCTCGAATATCAGTATCCGTCAACTCACGGTACTCAGGCATATAAATGATTGTTTTACCGTCGGGATGGTGATCAGGCGCAAGCGCGGTGAACTCTATGACACCCGTTTGCGGCGTCTCCTTGTCGGTGATATTCGTCCAGAAGAAACCCGTGAGAGGACGGGCGAGCTCGAGCACGGTACAGATGAGACCGATGTTGTTCATCTTTGCCAGACCCGTACCGTAGGATGTGGATGACAGACGTTCGCATATCGTGTTCAAAGTTATCAACGGTGCCGTACAGACTATGACAGAGGCGGGTATGGATACACCCTCCGCGTCCGTGACACCATCGACAGCACCATCTCTTGATGTCAAAATCTGCGAAACGCGAGTATCAAGCCGGATTTCAACACCGGCCTTTTCGAGTATACCGGCCATGGCATCCAGGAAAACCTGTGTCCCGCCTTTGAGATATGCTATATAATCGGAGCTGAGACCGCGACGCGATGTGACATTTCGACGTATGCGCGCCCACACCCACGCTGCGGAAATCCCTTGATCAAAATCACCGAACTTCCTGTGGATGAGTTCTTTCCAGAAAAATTCATATCCCGCTTTACCTATCCGACGTTGAAGCCAGTCGCGCGCGGTAATGTACTCAAGGTCACCCCAATGGCGGGAAAGACGAACACCGGCCACGAGTGCCCCGTACCGGAGTTTCGTCGCCAGGTCAACTCCCGGGAACCGGAGAAGATCGCCGATACTACAGAAACTCAGCAGTCGTCCCTGGTCATAATAAGCCATTCTGGATGGTTTCCAAGAAACCCGATCCGCCAATCCGATTTCGCTGATTAATCGGAGAAATTGAACATCCTGCTTGCAAATGAAATGGTAGTAACGATCGATTCGGGCATTACCTGACCGGAACGATGAGGCCATACCTCCAAGGTACGGCTTTTCTTCCAGTATTGTTATCGCTTTACCTGGTACACCGGAAGATATCAACCGGTACGCAACGGTAAGTCCGGTTACTCCGCCTCCAACTATGATTATCCCCGTATTACGTGTAGTCATGGATTCTGCCTTCGAAAAGCCCTCATTCCGATTGGTCAAATGCATGCAAATCACCCTATTTTTGATTGCTCATTCTGAACGATTTGTTTCGGCACAAGAATGGCGTTCAAGGAGCGGACTCAGTTGTTATCAGGCAAGAGAAATAGGCGAAGTCCTGCATTGTAACCAACATTGATATACGGACCGCGGCTAAGAGACGAACTTGTTAATCCTGATCCATCTATGGCGTGTTTGGTCGTTTGATGTTTTCCATGGATTACAGAATACCATCTTACATTCTATTGATCCCTTTCCAATAAGTACTTATCATGGTTATTATGGAATTGAATGACTGATTTTCAATGATACTACAATTGATTGTGAAGTAATGTTAGAAACACCAACTGTATATCGTCGCAATCAATCAAATCGGCGGAAGTTGATCATTTTTCGGATTCTGCTCACCGTTTTGGTTATTTTAGTAATCGAATTATGTTCGCTCGTTACTCTATGTATCGTAACCGGGGAATGGATGGGATATGCCGCTCTTGAGAATCGGCGTAAGGAAGTCTTCGAAACGGTATATGCGACAGATGATTCCATG
>Ga0180433_10001291_pt1 | contig 42078 bp, 40 predicted proteins | sample SS_ome_8_FD_132980 | JGI IMG/M metagenome (GOLD analysis project Ga0180433, IMG submission 132980) | Hypersaline lake sediment archaeal communities from the Salton Sea, California, USA - SS_1_D_1 metaG | ecosystem: Environmental > Aquatic > Non-marine Saline and Alkaline > Hypersaline >...
GAAAACTCGTATCTTGGTGCATGAAACGGAGATATAAATAATCGCGATAAAGTTCAATGGACTTATTGATTTCGGCCTCCGTCCATCCCAGCCTTCCGAGATGAAGCTTAAGAAAATCTAGGTCATAAGCATAGATATGCTTTCTAGCCGCCGCATCAGAGTATTTTTCTGTCATGGTTCCGTATCCATTAAGTTCTTATCGACACCCGTGTACTTGTTTTGTCGTACTATGCCACAATTTGTTAAAAACATAACCTATAGTCTAACATAATTATTGTGCTCATTTGCACCACTTTGCCTGCAAGAAATACAAAAAGAGTTCAAAGTTTATACAAACGAAGATATCACCTACTTCCCAGGAACATCCTTTTACGACTTTCTAAATCAGTCGATTCACTATAAACGTCTGCCACTTTCTCAACAGAAGCTACAACAATCGGAGTAGATATAATTGCTTATCCTTGGCAATCGGGAGCCTGGGATAAAAATCTGTTAGCTCAGAAGATTTTCTTCAATCACGATCCAAAACAAAGAAAAGAGAATACAATAACAAATACCATAATAGCTAAGTGGAACGTACCAGTTGTTATTCTACCGCCGAGTACCCCCATTTTTTTTACCACAGAAATAGGTTGAACTGGTAGGGTAGATTCAAGTGATACCATCTCATCCAAGGTAGACTGTCTAGCATGACGAGAAGCTCGATTAGCAAACCACCAAAAAAAACAATAAATCATCAAGATGGACCAGATAACCGTACTAGCTATCATGCTCGGCATAAGCTGAAATAGCTGGCGACTCACTATGAGCGCTACAGATACAATAAAAGCAAGAATCAAAAATATGGTGTTAGTCAGAATTGACTTGTGCTCGAGTGCTAGATACTCATTCAAAAATGTAGAGTATAGCTTCACATAATCTAAGTTGACTGTTGATGATGTCATAGTTACTCAGTTACCTCAAAACTCTTTATCCAGATATCGACATAATAGCATGATATAAACTATCATTATATCACATAGAAACAAATCAGTGTTAAATTATAGACCAATTCTTAAGGCTGGCGGCTATAATTTCTTCTATTGTTTTTCCTTTCTCATTGGTCTTCAAGGTCATAATTTTCATCAGTAAAATCTCAAATAATTATAGATTCCTCAGTCCAAGGCACCAGGAATTTTAGATTTGTAATTCACTGCATACAGGTGTAAGTTCCTACTTTTTACAAATCACTAACTAGCTAGTTGGAGGCTTACAGTTTTATTGCTCATAAAACTCGTTGGTTTATCAACGCGACGTTCTGTATCACGTGCTGTTCTACGATGAAATAACAAATATCGGTTACGATATAACGTCTTTATGTCGGTTTTACTCCGCAATGTTTCTTTATCATCATCATTTAAAACTTCTATAATACGTCGCGAGGGTTCGTTACCAATCTTTTTACTACCGGAAAAACGTATTATCAGTCTTACCTGGCTAGACTTTGGACCAACAAATCCGTTCTCAATAAGAGATTCTTGCAACAAGTTTATAAAGCCTTTGACGTCATCTTTTTCACATAGCGTTTCATGTGTGTAAAGCAATCCATTCAGCATGGGTAGGCAGTGCCTACAAAAAGTATTAGTAGAATGTATATCAAGTATAACAGCATAAACTTTATGACCATTCCTGCTTTTTTTAACATCCAGCTCTTCCATCAAAGTCTTTACAAAAGTATGTATTTGAGCAATTTCGTGAAGTCTATAGACTAGTGCTAGTTCGCTGTGAAAATGATTTTGTTCATAGAATTCTTTAAAATCCCCGGAATATTGACGTTTAAGATGCTGATTTGATAGTGCAATTAAATAATTTCTTACATTAAGCATTCTTATTTGAACTTCTTTATTTTTAACTAAGCTACCTGGTGCTATACTTGCCACAAGCTCGTTGGATCTCTGACGATATTGAAAAGGAAAACTGACAAAACGACGACGATAACTTGCATCACTTACCGGTCTATCCGAGACTATAAAACTGATACAAGCATTAGCCATATTTGCTTTGCCAATACTGTGCTCTCTAATAATTCGCTGTAACTCCAGCGCATCATGAAGGATATTACCTCTTATTTTTATATTGCCGCGCCCTTTGCGGCTACTATAATATAAATCTAATTTGCTACTTATGTTGGAAACATCTAATACACACCTGTCTTGTTTAGCAGCATCAGGAAGCCGCGGTTTTCTAGCTGGGTGAGTTTTTCTCATGCGACTTGATGCTGGTGGTAAAGCCGTAGATATTTTCTTCGTCGTTAAAGCAGTACGTTCTTTATTCTTCAATGGCAAATTTTTGCGAAGAAAAATCATTAAATCAGCTAGCTCTTTAATCTTAGGGTTAGTCATTTTGTTTTTAGGCACTTTTTTCGCTTTGATGCCATCAATAATGGCTGCTAACTCTGGTATGCTTTTAGCACTTGTCATGATGCTATTAAAGTCTCGACTAGTATTGTGCTTACTTTTATTAAAGAAATCCTGCACAATACAACTCTTAGTAATATGTCGGTAACAAAAGATAAACACGCCAAGCAGGCGCACTTTATTCGAAAGGGACTCGCAAGCATCGTAAACTTTAGGAAGCTTTCTGCCATCACAACCCTTTATAATATATTTTTTTGCTAGTTGATTAAATTCGGAGATGCAATAGGATGTGCACCAAAATAACCAGCTATCAGAAGCTAATATACGTTTGATATTTTCTATCGGAATATTTTTTCTCGTACCTGTAAGCATCATTTTTCCAATTTTGTCACAGCAACTTCAACTTCGGCTTTACTCATAACACATGTCACATATTAGGAAAAATACGGCGCATTGCACCATGAACTTTTACGCCAGTACTTCAGACAATTCTTGCCACGGAATCGCATAAACATTGTCATGAATCTTCATCTTACGAGGCGCCTGACAAACTATATAACCTTTAGTCGCTTCTTTATATTCATCAAGAAATGTCATAATATGACGCGCATCATTTTTATCAGGACGATCACTGTATTTAATTTCTATGGGTATTAAGAGATCTTTTCGGTCCAATACACAATCAACCTCAGGTCCTCCTGGATCACGCCAATAGCATACCTTGAATCGCTCTTTAATCCTACGACACTTCCTTACTAACTCGAGCATAATAAACTGCTCAAACAAGTGGCCCATATATTTTAAAGGCAATCTCTTACCTTCTCGAGCAGCAAGCCGCCTCACGCCAAGATCGAACATGATATACTTCTGTGCCTTGCTGAGCTTATTTGGTCGTAGGTTTGTACCCTACTGGGCCCATTAAAAATCAATGAATTATGATGCGTACTATTTTTATCTTTTCTAATATTTTTCACCATTCATCTATACCCCACGTCATATAGTAGCAATCACTCTTAGCAAGAGGTTTGCAGACTATAATGCTACCACATACACATACCTAAACATATACCATACCTGGCATTGCTCGTAGGAACGTTCGTCTTCGCTCCCGAAATATCACTCATTACGATCGTAGGCATACTTGTTATCTTTTTCACGAAAACCTTGTCTGTAAGCACAGCTATTGTACTGGGAGCTATTATTATCGCAGGAGCGATATTGTTTGTTTTTAGCAAGTAGAAGCGGTAAATAATGAGCTCTATGCAAGTCATCTTGTCATTTCGACATCATGCTTCGCTCTCAATACCTGAGAGCACCGAGGATAAAATGTTCTCTATTTCGTTAGATAAATAAATTTGAAATTTCGGTTTACGTAACGTGTTTTCAAGAATATCGTTCGGCAAGAACCTCATCATTTCATCAAGGAATGCTTTCGATGCTGTAATATTTTGTACATGACTTATCGTATACAAAACTTTATTTTCGTATTCTGTAACTTTGTAGTCTTGAATTTTGCTTTTTATAAGCTCAATATTTACTTTTGCTTTTTGTTGCATGAGCCAGCGTAGATCCCATATATCGCGATGTCGAATGTACTTCTGACAATCGACTAATGAAATCAATTTATCTGCCATAATTTCATCAAGGGATTCTGTAAGCACTAACATGTCACGATAACCGTCAGGTAAAAAGTCATAATTTGTTTGCAAAGCTTTTGGAATGCGCGTATAGGCTGGAATATTAGCAATCTCTAGCTTAATTTTCTGCTTAGGGATGTCTTTTCTTTCTGGAGATGTTGTAACGGAGACGCGCCATTTATCGATATTTAAATGTTCATACTGAGGCTCTGATGACATTTCTTTAGGATTTTTCACTTCAACGTTGAGGTCATATCGCTCGCCAACGTAGTGCTCGACACAATGCTTAATGGCAGTTAAATCAGCTGTTGCAAAATCCCTACCGCCAACGAAATCAAGATCTTCACTATACCGATGAGATCCATAACACAAGCGCAGAGCCGTACCACCCTGAAATGTTAAATTATCCAGTAGTGATTCTTTATCAAGTGCAAATAAGATATCGTAATGAAGAAGCTCTTTTTCTATGACGGGACGCATATGACCACGTCCTCCAGTATGTATAGCTCTTTCAACAAGATCAGAGAAATTTTCTTTATGCATTTTTGAGAATCTCTTCATTAACTAATGTAACATTGCGACCAATCCGCTTTAAATCACGCCACGCTGTCGTTTGTGTGGCTATTCTAAGCGGCCGACCCTCGATAATTTTTGTACCGTTGAGGATATCCTCGGGAGAACGCTTAGTGTGTGTAAACTCAATAATACCGTAAGGTGTCTTATAGGTACCTTTACGCCCTGTTGTCATCACGGTTAGGCGGTCAATCGGGATTTGTGAAATGGCTCCGTATTCTGAAAGCATGGACTCTAGGCTCACATAATTATAGTGTCCCTTGCGTAAAGTTTTGGCAATACGCTCGATAGTATGGCTATCAAAACTTGTAGCAGCCTCGTTCACATAAATGTTTCTACACGCTCGCACCAAAAGTCCACTCTTAACCAAGCGATTAAGGCTTTCAGTCAAAGCTTTGGGGTTGTCATCTGCAAATAGCTTAGAAAGGTCGTGCTTAGTGAAGATATATCGCCCTTCTCTGTCCCAAGCTCGTAGTGCTCTGATTGCATTAACTTTCTTCATTACACACCTAAGTGGTCATAAATACATATAAATATAGTATTTCTGTCTACTTATGTCAATCAAATATGATTAAGTGGACGTAAAATCTATCTTTATATAAGCTAAACGTCGACTTAAGGCCGTCAGAGTTAAGTCAAGATTTGCCCCTTTACCCCTTACACTCATTATTCCAAGAAAATGGAGCGTATACGCATAGATTATCTCTCCTAATATAGGCTAACTGACTCATGTTATTTCAATAACTTGCTGGACAAGACAATAAAAAATATTAGGGAATAATAGTCGGTTAAGCTTATGATATTATCGAGATAAATTTACGGGTAGCACTAGTCTCATAATCCCTTGCCGCATACACATAACTAAACATATAACCATCACTGGCATCGCTTGCAGGAGCGCTCGTCTTCGCTCCCGGAATATCATTCATTACGATCATAGGCATACTCTTTATCATTTTCATAAAAAAACCTTCCTGTGAGCGCTGCAATCATGATAGGAACAACTATAATTACTGGGGCAATATTGTTTGTTTTTAACCTGAGACAACCATAAAATACAAATACTTTACATCAGCTCCGCCTCGCAAGCACCCTAGCAGACTACCCCAGATAGTCGAATGCGCCAAACAAGTTCCCCGCTCCCTCTCCATATTCGAACTGCGGACACCACTGCTCGTACATGCTCAAGTAGCATCTTGATCATAGCGGGTCAGTCTAAATTGTTCATAAACCCTTATCTTGCCACAACATCTCCAGTCAAGCACACGAAATTGTTCTACGTGGAACATTCGATCAATAACTTACGTAACAACCTTCATGCAGCACGTACCCAGCTGAATTCCTAGTGTATCCTAAAAGCATCGTTCTACCGTTATAGTCATAGCACTTTCTCCTTATAAACATCACACATCGCTCACAATTCGGTGTCAATATGCACTCGAAAATAAAAGATATGGGAGTAGTTTGCATGGCACCATTACCACGGAACCAATCTTGGAGAGAAGAACAATTCCAGTCACTGGAAAATGCTGTAAGTTATTGATATAGATGAGTATAGTTTTTTAAAAAGTATGGGTGTTTTGTAGTGTGAAATTCACATAACCAGTATTAGATGGAAAAGTCTCAAAATAAGGAAATTTAAGTTGAAGCGCTCCATAATACACAGCAAGAACTATTCTGTGCATACAAGATTGGCTTCAAGTAAGCTTGTATGTGCCCCCCACTCAAATGCAGTGGCCATTATCCCATAAACATCTCTTTTCCCAAAAACATCTACATAAGCTCTCTAGGTATCCCATAAACATCGCATTTAACCCCAAAGCAATCTGACTTTATCCCACAAACATCGCGATTGATCCCAAAGGAATCTACCCAATCACTTCTTTTTCTTTTAAAATCATGGAGCTAAGCATACTAAACATAATTAAACTATTATAACAAACACAAACGTTTATGTGTGTGAGTAGGTATAATTAATTTAAAACTATTCCCTTCTATATCAATAGCTTACAGCATTTTCCAGTGACTGGAATTATTTGTGAACAAACCTTAAAAGTCTTTGCAAAATGGCTGTCCGCAAGATTTTACTTTTGACACCTTCAAGTGTTGGATGTGCTTTTCTAATCGATACAAGTGCAGTGTTAAGTTTTTCTTCTAATCCACTATCTAGAACGATGGTCTCTACTTTTTTGAAATTTCTTAGTTCATCATTGTACTCAACAAGTTTGATATAGTCCTTGGTGTTAAGAAGCAGTTCAATGGCTTCATTTACCCACTTACTCTTCCCCCGCAACCCGTAACCATCCTTGATAATTTTTTCCCTCATTTCGTTTTGTAGACTCTCAGGCAGTACGAAGGTGATTTTTGATTTAGTAGCCACAATAAACCTCTCAAGCGTGTAACGTTTCAATGGATTTTAGAAGAAGGCTAAATGCTTTAGAAACCGCTCTGTAATCGTTCCAGTCAATATCTAATGCTTTAATCTCTGGTAAGTCTGCTGAGTGCGTTTTCGCGACAGACTCAAAAATAACCCGTACAGCATCCACGCTTCTTGTTTTGCCCAAGGAAACACTTGTAGCAGGCCTTCCTGTTTGGCGTGGCTTGCTTATAGTTGTTTGCGATGCTAGTCGTTTCAGTTCCTTTAACGATGCCCCATTGATGCATGCTGATAAAAGCTTTTCCTGTTTCTCTGGGTTTGATGAGACGACTAAGACGGCTTTTTCAATACTGTTTACCTGGCCATTGGCGATAGCGTCCATGAGTTGTGGCGGTGCTAGAAGTAGGTGTTTGTAATTTGCAGCTTGTGATGATGAGGCCCCTGTAAGCTGGGATATTTGAGTGATAGTAAGGTTTTTAATATCTCCACCATTCGAGCTGGTGTATGCTGAAAAGAGCTTAAGTAAGTTCTTCATTCTTTCCCACAAGGAGAGATCTTCCCGCTCAATATTCTCAATCCACTGTAAGGTGCTAATTTTCAATGCATCTGGTTTTGCGCTAAGAATCTTCGCTGGGATATCTTCTTTGCCAGCAAGGAGTGAAGCTAGTGTTCGTCTCTCACCTGCAATGAGCTGATAGTTGTCGCCGTCCTTGTAAACAAGCACGGGGTTAATAAGCCCTTGGTCTTTAATCGATGAGGCGATGCTTTCCAGAGAGGCTAACTCTTTACACTTGTTATCATAAGAAGGATCATGTTTATCTATGCCGGATTTGGCATCGTTCTTTGTTAATGAGAGCTCTCTGGGATTATCCTCGTCTAAGCAAATTTTTCTTAGAGGAATGACTTCAATATGTAAATTGCCCGTGTAGTTTTGGGCTGCAGTCACGGTATCAGTGAGAGCATCAGTGAGTGATTTATTGATTGTGAAAACTTTTTTCTTAGCCATTGGTTAGTACCTCCTCCATGATATAGTTGCATGCGTTTTCAAATTCCTTTCTAGCCACGTGAGATTTTGGCAGATGGAAGATACTACTTGGGTTAGCATCTTCCACGAGAATTTCTGTATAGATAGCCCTTTTTTTGATTTTGTACGGAATAATGAGTGAGTTAATGCCTTCAGTTTGTACGAGGGACTCGTAAAATTGGTTATGCAGCTTTATATCTCGAACCTGGTTAGGGAGAATACCTACGAGCTTGATAGGGTTCTCTGCATCGCGATTATACGTTTCTTGTTTCCATAATTGCATCATGCCGTAGATACCGTCCATGGAAAATTGTTCCATTTGGCTAGGAATGACGATGTGGGTTGCCGCTTTAATCGCTGCCATGGTTAGGGGGCCTTTTGACGGCGGGGTATCGATAACGATTAAATCGTAGCCTTCTGAGACCTCGGGCACGTCAAGAAGGTATTTTAATTGAAGGTGTACCTTTTCAAGCACTTCGTTTTTAGTGACTGCCTCGGCTTCTTGTAGCTTATAAGAGCTTGCAGGTAGTATCTCCATGTTTGAAATGGCTGTAGGGTAGGGGAATACCTCTTTACCATAGAAAATATCAGCAATACTGCTTCTTCCATCCCACATAACGTCTTCGGCAGGGTTGTAATCGGGATGTGTGCCTGGGATTTTACCGCCTTGATAGGCTGGATCCCTTTCCATGGGTACATACCTACTCGAGAAGTTCGCTTGTGGATCTAAGTCGATGGCGAGAACTTTTTTATTGAGTACTAGGCTTGCATATTCAGCAAGATTAATACTTGTTGTGGTTTTCCCTTCACCGCCTTTGTTTGTTGCGTTTACTAAAATTTTGACCATATTACTTGGCCTCCTTGTTGTTATCGCATATGTTATGAACAAGCATAACATATGCTTGTTTTTAAATACAATATAAGCTAGTATTTCTTCAGTTAGCTTGAGGGCAAGTTATGTATTAAATAGTTTGTGCAAGCTAATGAAATATAATGAATTTTTGATTGTTATTTAAAAAATAATTGTTCACCATCGAAAAGTGATGTTTGTGGGGTATAAGAATAATTCATAGGGAAGGGGACAGCTATTTGTATGAGCAATTTGACTGTAGCATCTAGTGAGCGTCGCAACCAAGTTTTAAAAAAGCACGTTGGAACAATTCATTCCAGTAATAACATTTCTCTTTTGCAGCGAAAGATTGCAAATGCCTTGTTGCATCATGCTTATCATGACCTTCTTACGAAAGATTTTCACGAAATACATATTTCACAGTTATGCAAACTGATTGGTTACCGGGGGCATAATCAGCGTGTGATAAAAGATGCGTTGGTTTCACTGATTTCTACGGTTATTGAGTGGAATTTGGTGGATAAAAAAAAACCAGGCTCTAATCAATGGAACGCCAGTTCGATTATTGCAGATGCGAGTATTGAAGGACCGCTATGTACATATTCATATAGCCGCAAAATGCGCGAGCTTCTGCACAAACCCGAAATTTATGGTCTCATTGATATGCAACTGCAATCGCAATTCACATCAAGCTATGGGCTTGCATTGTATGAAAACTGTTCGCGATTCAGGAAAATTAATCAGACACCCTGGTTTGATGTTGCCACTTTCCGCATGTTGATGGGAATTGCTGACAGTAAATACAAAAGATTTAGTGATTTAAAAAAGGCTGTGATTGATATTGCCTTATCAGAGGTTAACAGACTAACCTCAATGGTTGTTACACTGGAGATGAAAAAGGTAGGTAGAAAAATCACGTCTCTTAAGTTTTATATTAACGAGAAGAAGATTGGAAGGGCAATCGTTGACAAAGCCACTTCGACAGATAATTGTTCTGATCTTAGCTTGAAATTAGTTCAAGCCTATGGTTTCACTCATAAGCAAGCTTCTGGGATTCTTGAGCAGTACGAAGAGACGTATGTCAAAGAGAAAATGCGTATAATTGAGTCATCCGCTCCCTTTAGGGAGGGCAAAATATTTCATCTGCCAAATTATTTTAGGAAGGCTCTTGAAGATGACTTCCAAGTGAACAATTCAAGTAACGCCACTCATCATGTGCAACAGGATTACGAAAAAGAGCAGCGCAGACAAGAGCAAATAAGAGAATTTAGCAGTAATTACCGAGATTATCTGTTTGAGGTAGTAATTGAAAACTATGATCAGCTAGTGACTGACAAACGGAAAGATATTTTGAAAGTTTTTGAAGAAAGGGTGGCGTTAACCTTGCTCGAAAAGACATATCGAGAAGAAGGATTGAAGAATATACTAGTCAGAGATAGATTCTGTGAGTATTTGTTACAAGAACACGGGGCTTTGGCTGAAAATGCTATGAGTTTTGAACAATTCATTTATTCTAGTGCGACTGCTAATGCAGAGCACTAATACGATGCATTGCGTCGTTTCAGTTTTTAGATTTAAATGCAGTCACCATATGAACTAGAAAAAAATTCCACTACATGCTTGGATTGAATACAATTGGCCATTAGTTCGGTCCATTCTATGTGTATAACTTGAGGCTATATCCCAGGTGGTGGGTGAGAGTTATCCACAATTTCTGTGGATAAACCTGTGCATTATCCTTGACACTTCAAACCTTGTGCCTATTTACCACGATGGTAATGAAAGATACTCTATATCTCAACACAAACATTCTGGATTTGCCGCCATGTGACGCATGTTAAGTTTGATTTACCTGGTTACATTTATTTTGACACTGGCATATGAATTGTCTAGGCAAAGCCGCGTAGCGCTTATTGCTTCACCCGTGTTTGTTGCTCTGTGAGTGGTCTCTCGAAACAAAGAGGGGAGTTATGCGGTAAACTAATGTCCAAGAGGCCTCGTTATCGGTTATCGCTGCCTACTAAGCCTGCCGCGCCAATTAAGGCGGTTAATATAAAAAGCATCGGGTTACCACTAAGAAAACCTAAAATCAATGTTATAAAACCTGCGGCTATGAGCAGCACTTCCATCAAAACTAACATTTCCATCCCCTAACAACATACAATATCCCATCCAGCATGAGAAATTACACCTAACTCTTTGTAAATGAACAAAAAGCAATTTTAAGTTTTTATGATTATTCTAAGTGTAGCACAAATGTACACAGGAATGTTGTTGGTAAAGGATCAAAATCTTGGACGAAGGCTAAAAGTTTGTGAGTATGTTTATACTAGTTCCGACAATGCAATTACCGAACTTATTTGAACTCGAATGCACTTACAGGCCAATGTTAGGACGTCCGAAAGAGCGCCCCAAGTGACACGCCTATTTTGATCAATGTGTTTTGATGCTTGATGCTATCTCTGGCATTGGATTGTAAGTGCATTCGTTGTTTACTTCCGATAATGGTTATATTCAGAAACAAGTCGCTATTAAATATATACGTATATATAAACAAGATGGTACATTATTGACAATTTCTGGTCTTAGAGCGACAATTCATCCAAGGAAATAAGCAAAACACCAGGACTAGCCATGAAGAACAAGCTCGGTCGGCGTGAGGGTGAGGTCTGGGATGCCTGTGATGAGCTCCTAGGCGAAGAGAAGAAAATCACGCTTGATACTATCCAAGATAAACTCGAAGAACTGGGTTTCGATAGAGGCTCGCCAAACTATATCTACAAATACCGCAAGACGTGGCTCGACCATAAAGGCATGACGATGGATGAGCTTAAGGCGCTAGCCTTTGAGCATGAGCGTGAGGCTTTGAGGCGCGAGAGCAATCAAGATGAGTTGCCTAAGCCATTGCTTAAACGATTTGAGTTGTTTGTGAGGGAGATTAAAGAGGGGCTCAAGCGAGAATATAGTGAAAAGCTTGATAGCCTATCTCATGAAAATGACTCCTTGAAATCAGCTATTAAATCACTTGACGTTGAAAAACAAGCAATTGAGCTAGGCAGGGAGAAATTAGATGCCCAAGTTCAGCAGCTTGAATCAGAAGCTCATGGCCTTGCCGATACAGCGGAACAGTTAAAACAAGAGAACGCTTTGTTGGAGCGGGATGTTATCTCGGGGGGAAATCTTCTCGCTGAAGTAAAAGATAATTATGAAAGACAGCTTGAGCAAGCTTATGAACAACACCAAGCTGGTATTCTTAAACATGAGGCCCTCCTAAGTGAGTCTAGAGCCAATCATAATAAAGAGCGGGAACAGTGGGCAGCTTCGCAAGAGTCTATGCGTGAGCAGCATATGCTACAGGTTGACGCACTAAAAACTGAGAATATGAAGCTTTCTCAACAACTGGATAAAATCACTATTGAGAGCAGGCGGGTTTCTCAACGACTGGATGAAGCGGTACAATTGCAGTCGAGGCAGCAAACTCAAATTAAACATATGTCGGATGAGTTGACTGAATGCAAGCAGGAGATACATAGCCATGAAATAAATCAAGCTTCTAAGGAAGCACAGATAGCAGGGCTAGAAACTCAGCTAAAAGAAATAAAAATAGCTTATGAAAATATTAGCCAAAAACTACTTAAGGAAAGGGAGCAGTCAGTGATTCTGAATAAAACGCTGGATAAGTTACTAGAGGAAAAACAGAAAGTCGCTGGCAAGGAATTAAGCTGAGCTGAAAATACAGTAAGCTTTAATTGTAACTACAGAAAAAGAAGAACATGATGCCAATGTTAAAAGACATAAAATTACTCATATCTCAAGGTGAATCTAGCACTTTAGAGTTTAAAATGTCTACAGCGAAGCTCAAGCAGGGTTGTGAGACAATATGTGGTTTTTTGAATAATAAAGGTGGCACTATTATCTTTGGTGTAAAAAATAATGGAGACATCATAGGTCAGCATGTTACTGACCAGACGCAACTGGAAATATCAAATCATATCTCTAAGTTTGAACCGGCTGTTTCACTTGACGTTGAATATATTGCCATCGATGGTGCTGATAAATCCTTAATTAAGATTACTGCACTGCCAGATAGAAATAGTGTGCCTTATATTTATGATGGGCGACCTTATGCCAGAATTGAAGCATCTACAAAACTTATGCCACAGAGTCGATATGCTCAACTTCTATTGGAACGAGGCAATAAAGCAAATGGCTGGGATCTTATGCCAGCCAACAATTTTAATATAGATGACCTTGATGGCGCGGAAATTTTAAATGCTATTAATGATAGTATTCGTCGAGGAAGAATGGAGTCGCGATTGGCGACCGAAGACCCCAAAGAGGCGTTGTTACGATTTAAATTATTGAGAGATGGGGGAATTACAAATGCTGCTGTAGTTTTATTTTGTCGTGATCCTATGCCTTATTATCCGCAATGTTTACTTAGACTATTTAAGTTCAAGGGGAAAACCAAATCAGACTTGCTTGACAGCCGTAGAGTGTATGGCAATGCTTCTGTGTTACTTGAAGAGGCAGAGAATTTTCTCTTACGCCACATGACTATAGCGAGTGAATTTATTCCTGGTAAGATGGCGCGAAAAGATATTCCTGATTATCCACCACGAGCTGTGCGTGAAGCAATGGTTAATGCCATATGTCACCGTAATTATTCAATTCAGGGTGGCTCGATTAGCATGATGATCTATTCCGATAGATTAGAAGTTACAAGTCATGGCACCTTACCATTTGACGTAACGGTTGAAAGCCTTATGCATTTACATGATTCTCAACCACGAAATGAGCTTATAACGAATGTGATGTACCGGAGAGGTGTTATTGAGTCAGCGGGGACTGGCACACAGTTAATGATTCAAGAGTGCTTGGATATTAATAAGCCGCAGCCAGTGTATACAGAGCAGGGCAACACCTTTATTGTATGTTTTAGGTCACCAGATAAAGCTGTAACGGCTGATGAAAGACAAGAAAAAATCCTTACTAAGCTTAAAGAGCATGGCGCGCTAAGTTTAAATGAGCTTAAAGATCAGCTGGATATTGAAATTACTGATCGGACTTTACGGCGAGACCTTAAGCATCTCTCAGAGATAGGTTTTATTAAACTAGAAGGACGTGGAGCATCAGCCAAATGGAAGGTTCTTAATAAATAAGTTGCGACGGCCATAGCAAGGCCAGTCGATTTTCTATAAATCGTTTAAAATCAATCAGTTATGGGTGCGACGGCCAATGCGACGGCCATATTAAGGTCACGAACATATGGTTATAAGTAAGTACATTGAACAAGAAGATAGCATGGTTTCTTATTAAAACACGGAAATCCGGACGGTGGTTTTTGCTCGCTGAAGCGCTTATGGGCCTGCTTAGAAGGTTCTTATGTAACAAGAAAATGGAGGCGAGGCGAAAGGAAAGCGTTTTATCCCTAAAAATTAAGGGCTTGCTTATATAGCAAAGAAACTGCACTTGGGTTAATAAGCAGCATTTGGCTTTCCGAGCGTATAATTTTGCGGTTATCTTGGGGAATTGCTTGACTGTTGTTTGATTGCTAGCGTTAAAAATACGCTGGGTGGACAATAAAAATTAAATAAATTAGTGGATTAGGTGTTTCGACTTGCTTGATCGAGTTGCTCATATGTTTCTTGGAAATTAAAATGCAAGGCGTAATGAAACATTGAGCTAGTAGTTAAATTGAGGAAGTACGATTACGCTCAGCTGTATGGAAAATTAAGATTTTTTATGAAAGACCGCTCAAATTGGTCAACATATTGTTGACCAATTTTATGAGCCTAGGTTTGTTAGTTGTGTAAGGTTGATATCTGCGTATAGAGAAAAGAGAATGGTACTAGGCCCTGCAAGGAGCAAGAAACGTTGCAAGACAATCAAGGTTTAGAAAAACAAGATACTAGTCGGGTAATGCAGCGCCATTGTCAAATAAAAGCGCATACTGATTTGGAAGCTGTCTGCTGCTGGCTAGATGAATATAAAGATAATGAAAGAACCTATCGCTCCTATGAAAAAGAGTCTACGAGATTGCTCATGTGGTGTGCGTACAATCAAAAGAAAACTTTGTCTGCGCTAAGTGTTGAGGATTTTAAAGACTACTTTGATTTTCTAAGTGATCCTCAGCCTCGAACAGATTGGTGTTGTGGCTACAAAGGTCGCAGAGCCAGAAGGGGAGAGGCCGACTGGAAGCCATTTGCTGGGCCACTCAGCGACTCAAGTAAAGCAACGGCAATTGCAGTGGTAAATTCGCTTATAACCTATTTGGTTGATGCAAATTATCTGAACCACAATCCTATAAAAATTATTCGCAAGAAGATTAAAAGTAATGCTGATTATCATGAGCGTAAATTTGAGATTCAAGAACGTATACTCGAACCAGATGAGTGGCGAGCCATCTTAGAAAGTCTTGAGGCTATGCCTGAAAACTCCTCAAAAGAGATAGACGAAAAAGTAAGACTTCGATTCATCATTTATAGCCTATATTTCTTGGGGCTTCGCATATCTGAGCTCGTTTCATCGTCCTGGCGATCATTTAGAGAGCATGAAGGTAAATGGTGGTTTTATGTTGTGGGTAAGGGCAATAAGCTCGGAAAGATTCCCGTTCACGAAACACTGATGCAAGTTGTGTGTCAGTATCGGAAGCAGATAAGGCTCCCAACTTATCCAGAGATAGATGAAGATATTCCTATATTAGTTTCTTGGAGAACTGGTGAACCACTATCAGCACGATACATTAACGTATTACTGAAGAAGTTAGCTCTTCAAGCAGCGCAAATGTTTTCTGATAAGCCTGAAAAGATGGCTAAGTTAAAAAAATTTTCCGCCCACTGGTTAAGGCATTTATCAGCGTCTATGCAGGATAGGGCAGGGATACAGTTTACACATATTCGACAAAATCTTCGTCATAGTAACGATGAGACAACGAGACTTTATGTGCATGCGCTCGATAAAGAAAGACATATAGATATGAATAAACTAAAATTATGAAATGAAATCTGAAAGCAAATACAGTTCAACCAATTATACTGTTAGTTACCAAAGTAAGTTAATTATGGAGGAGAAATGAAATTCAGTGATCGCAGTGGTTATAAACCTCGAAAAGATTTACAAGAAGAGTCAATGGACAAGGAGTTAATGATTAGTCTTTGGAACTGCATCCATCCAATAGTCGAGAGCTGTATTGATTATATTACATTTACATCATATGAGGTTCCGAAATATAAGAATAGTATCCCTTATAATCTATGGACAAAGTTTTTCAAACAAATGGCTGATGAATTTCCAAGTGCAGAGGACTTTATTCCTTCACTTCGATCTTCGTACGAAAGGTTAACATGGAATGAAGTTTATGATCTTATTGAGTTTATAATAAATGAAGAACCACATAATACTGACCGATTTATATCTGAACTTAACAGAGTCTTAGACGACAATAATTCAGCATGGAGAATATCCGATAGGATAATTCAGCCGCTAACAGATAAGCGCTTGCTGGAGACAGTAAAAAAGGCGAAGGATGGCGATAATAATTCACGTGTTCAGCATCATTTAAACAAAGCTGAAGATCTATTTTCTCGGAAGAAGAATGCTCATTACGATAATGCTTGTCTTGAATCAATTAAGGCTCTCGAGGCATTTTTGGATACACAGGATCTCAAAAAGCGTTCTCAGCAATTGAGTGATAGGATCAAATCTCTTAAAGGAAGATATAATTCTTTAATTCTTGAAGCGCTAAATAAAATTAATGCTTTCCGAGGAGATGCAGCACATGCTAGTTCCATGAAAGATTATCAAGTGTCCAAAGAAGATGCGATACTGATTCATGTTATATGTTGCGCATATATTAATTATTTTAATATGAAAAAATGATTACACCACACTTATTTGCCCACCCCATATTAAGTCCGATTAAGTTTATAATCGGACTATATGTGAAACAAGCATAACTGATCACTTACTCTAATGCCTCTAGTAACGCCCCAACAATTACAAAAGTTAATATCCATAGAACAACTGAAATTATTCCGGAGAAAAATCCATTATAGTCTTTTAGTGTTAACTCAAAGAATTGAGCTAGTTCAGGTAAATAGTTAACGGTTACATATATCAGACTGTTTCCTGGCAAGAAGAACAGCCAACTTAGCCATCCGAGTACATCACTAATAGTAATAGCGTCATCTTGGTTTACATCTTTTTTAAAAGTCCATGGCGCCTGACTTGCATGCCCTAGAATCGGAATTGCAAGAAATAACATTTGTTGCACCCAAACTATGATCCTTTTTTTCATAGAGAGATAGCCGCTCGTATGTGTATATTATAAACACTGGTTCGCTTGGCACGAAAAAAGAATTATAACGTGCATAGCCACGATATGCTTTTAAAAAAATCATGTCAAGAAAAGCTATATTTAACTTACACAATATGGCGAGCTGTGTGCTGCTACATTTACTTTAAAGTTTTTAAGCTTTGTTTGAAAGACAAGCCAATCGCTCTCCCATGTCTGCATATCAAGAGGTGACAATGGAATAAGTTCTGGACGCAACTTGAAGTATGACAGTTTAAACCCCCACGAGATACCACCTATAGGCTTTATAGTTTTATTTCTGCGGTCAACAGTAACTGCCCATGCGTGACCCTTCCAATAGTTTAATGGTTTTGATAACAAGTTATATTTCCAAATAGGCGTATCGTAGAAGTCCTTTCCAAAACTATAAAATGGATAAGGTGAATCCTTCTTATGTTGATTTGTACTATCAATAAAAACTTTTAAGCTTACGTTTGTTGAGTCAGTGTAAACGATATGTAACCAAGCATTATGAGGCTGCTTTGTCTGAATATGGATTGTTGGGAAATCGGGATTTATACACTTTGGTGAGCTGTGCTCTACTAAATTTACCTTGAAATCTTTGAAATTAAATTCCTGCCTTGATGGGTCTGTATAGATGCAACGCCAGGCGTTCTTTTTGCTCTCCCAATTGATTCCAGGGGAGCCCCAGCTATAAAGAAGAAGGCTGATTGCAGCAACTAACAAGGAAAATACAGACGTTAGAAATAATTTTATTTTACGCGTCTTGAACATAGACTTTTCGTTATTATTAAACCGAACAAGTAAAGATGTTTATTTTATAAGTATAATTAAGGCCGACAGACTAACTGTGGCTATAAGCAGGAGCATAATCCATTTTGAAACCGACTTAGTTTGTTTAGCTTTAAGATCTTTATTGAAATTCAGGAGGGCCTGCTCATAAATTTTTTTGTGCTTCATGACATTTGCCTTTGCTAAGCTTAATAATGACTATAGATGGGTTGAGAGTAGTAACACGTTCCTAACCTATCTCAGCTAAACAGACTGTTATTAATCTTTATGTGGGTATATGAGAGAGAGCCATTCATTCTGTATGTTTTGTGCACTTCTTGTGCGCTCTCCCTCTCAGCACGTAAAAGGAGTCAACACGTGCATAAAAAAATATATACCCCTTATATAAGCATGTCAAGGAACAGTGGGGCATTTAATTTTCGCTTTTTGAATATTAAATGATTGTTTATTTACCCATATAGCTTCCCCTAACATAAGGCGCTTAATTTCATCAGGGTGAATGATAAATGACTTTGTTTTGCGTATTGACCCAGATGAGGATTGAGCATCATAGGCACTTACTTGTGACGTAATCTGAAAATCTTCTTTTGTGCCAATTACATTGGCTAGCATTTCGGCATCATTGTGATGATTCTGGCGCATGATAATGTAATTGTTCGTATTATTTAGCACCTGCCCTAATAGCGCATCGCCGCCTTTCTTTGAAATATCCGATAACGATTGTGTTGCAAGAACCGCATGTATACCAGCACCCCTACCCTGGTTTATTAAATTAATGATTTGGTCACCTGCAAAAATAGAAAACTCATCAAAGATGGTAAATAATTTACTTTTTACGCGTTCTTGAAGCCTGCTGGCGATAATCGATTTTAAGTCATTGATGATAAGTTTTCCGAGTGTTTCTGCGTACGCAGGAAAAGCCAAAGGTGTTAAACAAAAATAAATGACCCCGGCGTTATTGATCGCATCATATAGTTGTAGAACTTTACCATGAGCACAATCGAAAAGATGTCCTATCTCACTATCTACGATATTCGCGATTTCTGCAATTAAACTCGTAACATCCTTAGCACGCTCCTCAAGCTTCGACGCGATATTAGCAAGATCTTGATCTTCATGCTCTCTGGCCAGCTGATAGAGTGTTGCTGGCTCCAAGTAGTGAGATAATCCTTTAAGGTCAACATGAATGTCATATTGGTTCAATATCCGAAAAACCGTTTGCAGATAACCCTCAGCAATTTTGCGGTAATGATCCTCGGACCACGTGCGTAATTCAATGATGCGATCTTTCTTAGAAGTATAACTGCCAAAATGTATAGGATTATAATGCATGCTCTCACCGACCATAGAGAATGCATAGAAGGATCTTTTATGCTTATCTGCAAGTCGGCGGATGTTTTCAAGTAATTCAAGGTCACCCTTCCCATCAACATAAACAAGAGGAATACTGCGCTCGATGGCGCTTTTTACAATATTGGTTAGTGCTGTTGTTTTACCACAACCTGTTGTGCCAATAGCAAGCGTATGCAAATTAGCATCTTTGTCGTATAAAATGATGGGCTTGCCCGTTTCCATATCCGCACCAAGTAGCGCGCCATTGCATATTTCGATAGCATTTAATTTTGTTTGTGCTCTATGCATCTGACGCTCATTTAATGTTGTGGATTTCTTTTGAGCCTCACCACGCGAAACACGTTTAAGCGCCTTTCGGATGGTCGTATCTGCAGGGATAAGCAGCCCTATGAGCGCGCCTATAAGGAGTCCGTAAGGTATGACAATGAGCCATACCCAGGGAAATGTAAAGAAATGAACACCACCTCGCATAATCTCATGTAATAAGAGTTTCTGGTGATGCAGCAATGTCAACGGTATGATGCCTTTTGTTACCCACATGAACACAACCAACAGGCCGCCTATAGCGGCTAAGGGCGTAGTAAGTTGCATGTTCAATCGACACAACAAGATCACCGGCACGACGATAATGAATAACGGTAAGGATATGCACCCCATCACGAAAATGATGATAACTGCCAGGACTACACGCGGATGTTGCTGCATAGCTTGAGTGATATCATCTATATGAATGTTTTTTGTAGCTAACTTGCTATGCATAGTGAGGCTTGATGATTAAAGATAGCATCTAATTCAAACAATTTGAGAAAGGCGTAGTTTTTAGTAAATTTCTCAAGTTGGCGCTTTACTTCAGCTGAGCCACAGAAATACCAAACATGCGTGTATTCTATTTTCTTGAGATAACTTTTGAAGATTTTTTCTCTGCGCTGATTACTCTTTTTACACAGTTCAACCTCGATAGCATAGCACTTTCCATGGAGTCGAAGCTCGCCATCAGGATAACGGTCACCATAATTCAAACCGTTTTTCCCTGCTCTTGCTCGAACTTGCCTTTCCGTGACAAATAGCCCCCCATGTGTTTTCAGTAAATATTGTGAGAGCCTTATAATGTTTAAATCATGTTTATAGGTTAGTGGCTGTATAGATTTAATAGGTGGTAGCTCACTACTGACAACAGCCACACCTTCTTTTGTTAAATAATAAGCGGGTTTATCTCCTGCTAGTACGGTCTTGTGCTTAATGTATCCTTCGTCTTCGAGCTTCTTGATACGGTTATAAGCAGTAACCTCCTTGACACCCCATTGCTTGGCAATACATTTCATATCCACAAAACCAAAGGTATTAAGCCATCGCATGGTTTCTTTATCTCGGTTTGTTAGTCGTAAACTCATGGCTTTTTCGTCTCCCTTTTATTTTTGTAATCGGACGCCCTCACATGTTTCCTTCACTGCTGGCCACCCCGCCCGGTCCGTGACCACGGTCTCTCATCGGCACATTTATGGGTCGTTGTGAGGGCGTGGTCACGGAGTTTTTGCTTGCAAAAACAGGGCGGGGTGGCCAGCAGTGAAGTTTTATAACATGTTCTTTTCATTTGATTTATTTCCTCATTTCACATTTATTTCATGTTAGAAAGTCAAAAAAATCCCAAGAAACGCATGAACAACTTTTTTTTGACTTTTGTTTATCGATTACGCGTTAAAATGTTAACAAGGGACGGTATACACCTAGGATCTGTGATCGCTCTACACCGCCCCAATAACGCGAATCCCATGAATGAATAGGCGCATGATGTCCATACAACCAATACGTGTTAGACACATGAGTTTTCCGTTTATCAATAAAACGCTTCACCACGAAACCATCGTGGTCACGATATTGTAAGGGCGCATCATATACAGCTTCATTCACTATTATGTTAGCGCTTGTCACTTGAACCCTATCGCCAGGAATCGCAATAACTTGCTTTATCACAGGCGAGGCAAATCCAGGACAGTGGCCTATGTGTAAATAACCACGACGACGTCCATAGTGCGCAATCGACGAGGACAAACACGCCGCCACAATATCACCAGATTTGATACCATCGTTCGATTGACGCAAATAAAATCCAAGCGGCATAGAGCTTGAAAGGTTGATGGCAAGACCAAGATGATCTAGATAGAGAACCAAGAGCAGCGGGATACCCAGCGCGCTACCAATCATTAGGCTCGCCCTACCCCAAAGCCTCATGTAACGTTGCCCCGTACTCGCAACGCTTCTTGGCGGCAGTAAGCATGGGGCAAAAGCAAGTCACGGGTAAGTAAGACATTAAATGCGGCACCCGGTCTAATCACAATCGTTGGCTGAATATTGATATTGCGTGCAATTAACCGACTGCTTAGTTGAGAGAGCTCTTGACCTAGGGCGCCATATATCACTTGTTGATTCGAGAGCTTATCATGACTGCCTTGCGGCTGACTAAGCTGTCCCGCTGCACTTAAAAGACTCATGAGAATGGCTGAGCCAAAGATTCTCGGGTAGTGATTATCAACGGTATCATGTAAGCCGGCCATCCCTTTTAAGTCAACGCCCGGCATGCCTTCAAGTTTCATACTGCTACCATTTGGGAAAATCATACGTGACCACGCGATAAGTAATCGTTTTTGACCGTAGGTAATACGTGAATCATACAAGCCAATGAGCGTGGTGCCTTGAGGTATCAATAAGTGGTTACCCGTGGTTGAATCAAATACATCACGCCTTACTTTTGCCATCAACTGTCCTGGCAAATCTGAATTAATACCCGTTACCAACGTCGCTGGAATAATCGCACCTGCCGTTACGATATAGGGACTAGGTGACTTATGAAGCATGGGCGAGATGAAAGTCTTTTTCATGGGCGCAGTTTTTAAGAAGGCCTCCTTTTCAGGCTGGGCATTCTGCATGGCGTAGTCTTTGGCGTCACTGGGAAATTGTGGCATGACAACATGGCTGCTCTGATGAGGTATCGTGTGATAGGTTTGCGAAGAGGCGGAGCTAGACAACTTCGTCTGTTGTGTCGGATTTGCCACCATAATCTCAGCATCACCAGCCTCTTTCAAAAGTTTTTCCTGGTGATGAGTCTGTTCATCATTATCTTCTAGACTATCCACAGCTGCAGCCCCCTTCTCTTCCGCTGACAGGCTCACAGGGGCTTTGTCTGATGTCGTGGCTGCATGCAACGCCAATGACTTCATCATGGTGATGGCTTCATCTTGATTAATTGTGGTAGGCGCCACAACGTTTTCTGTACGTCGCTTGGGGCTATAGTGATTCAAAAAAAATAAAAAAAGTATCACAAAGAATCCTGCGCCTATAATGAGTGATATTAAAAAAGGCTTGCTAAACCCCACGCCTTTTGGAATAAACAGCTTCTGCTCTTGCATGATATTTACCCAAAGTTTTGATTGGTAATAACAACACGTGATTGCTTGCTCCCTTTGCCCGAAAGCAAGACGGCCTTTTTAAATAAGCCATCGACAATGAAATACGGGGCTTTATAACGGTAGTTAACAAGGGCTTTCTCACGGTCATTTAGAATATACAGCACAGGCAAATCGATCTGATTCACAATAGGTGGCATCTGGATAAACGTTTTATGGCTATCATCAAAAGTGCGTAAGGGTTGCCAAGCAGGCCCGTTGCCTTCTACCCTATAATTAAAATGTAAATGCCCAAGCTGCACATCCGTGCTTGCATCTACAACGTGTGAAGCGGGATGCTTTTGTTTCATCCGATGCGCCGTAAAAAGTGCTTCTTGTAGTGTTTCTTCTGGGTAATAAAAATTTAAGATATGACTTCCTTCTCCTTTTTTGCTAACAAGTCCTACGTTATAAACACGCTTATCCGTCGTGACGATTAAATCGGTTGCCACATCAAAGCGCTTCGGTTTTATGGTCAACTGATAGCTGCCATCAGAGACATGACCAATCAATGAGGTTGCAACTAACCAATGCGCACTATCGCCTAAAGCAATGTGATTGATGTGTTCTCCTCGCTCAAGTTGCACCACACACAATTTTAAAGGTGCACAGGTCAACATCGGCTGAGCATAGCGTGTATAGGGCACTGTTTTCACATTGTGAGCTTTAATACGCGCCATCCGCCCCGTTTTGGTAAACTTCTTATACGCGCTAAGCACTCGGGGCTCACGTCCATAGCCGTATGAAGCTTTAATCTTAGACGTCGGCGCAGTGACTTTAACTTCTTTGGTCACGACTTTGTTGGGTGTCACAAAATCATCAAAGGCATAAAACTCCTCTGGCTTTTTATGGCATGCACAAAGCATAATAATACTTAATAACCATATACCATGTTTTAGTCGGTTCATCTTAGTTTCCCTCATGCGTTAAATCATCTGACCAGACAAGGCTTGTAATATAAAATCCCATTGGGTTGCTCTGTAAAATGTGTCTATCTGTTGATGGCTTGCCATACTGATACGTAATTTCAGCCAAATGATAAGTTTTACCAAGCGGCTGTCCCGTTTTGGCTTCGAACGACGCCTCCGTCCAGCGAACATGTAAGCTATGTGCGCTCTCGCGCAAGATACTGGTCATATGGATACGTCTTGTTTGCGTATTCGCTAAACTAATCGGAGAGTTTTGTTGGAAAAAGCGTTTTAGCGCGGCAGTAGCAACGCCACTTGTCATGGCGAACGCTTGGGCCACATGACGTTGATTGACCTCTTTATCGTGACTCACTGCGCGCGCCGCAAGAAGAAAGTTTTTCGCGAAGTACGGCGCAAGCCTCGCTTGTAATGTTTTATCCTTAGCATCGAGTGTTTCATTAACTGTAATCACATCGTCACCACGCACAATGAATGGAACTGAAACCGTTTGCGTTTGTAGCGCCACAACCGTTATTAAGATTAATGACAGTCCGATCAAGCCACTTAATACCATATTAAGCCGCTGAGCTTTTTGAAGCCGTGATTCAACGTCACCATAAACATCATTCCAAAGCATACGTGATTGCAGGTAAGGGTTTTCTTCAATGTTTTGCATCGTTTATTTCTCAGGTGGTTTTACTTGGTTTGTGGGAGTATGGGGCGCTGTGGGCTGCGGTCCAGAAGCTTGTTGACTAGGACCCAACGGCAAGCCGCCACCACTGGGCTTGGGTAAGCAATTATATGCTCGATGTAACAGTCGCCCAGTATTCACAGCGGCGTTGGTAACAGTAGCAGAAGCTCCTATTGCTGTTGCGACTGCTGCATGTCCATAGTTTTGCAACCCACGCACACCTGCGAGCTGCCCAATGAAAGCAGGCACATTTTTAATAATAAGATAAAAAACAATGACTGAAGCCAGCATCACAAAGAGTGGCATCATTTCACCATTATTCAGTGATGTTTCGATTTGTTTGCTCCAAGTGGCCCCCAAGTCAGTTCCTACGCCTAACAATAGATAGAGCGTCAGCAAGTAAAAGCCGACGCCTAGTACTGCATTAAAGTAACGAGTCGTCATGCCGCGGGTGACGTCACTTCCGCCAAGCGCAAAGAAAAGGCTACTCAGTGCCACTAACACATACGATTTGACTAAGATAATCGTGAGCTCAGCAGCAATAAAGCCGTAGATAATTATCATCGTAAGGCTAATGATTGAAGCCATAATCACAAGCATAGGATGAGTCAGCAAACCTGACACATGCACACCTTTAAAAATAGTGGCTGCAATGACTAAACCTTGTTCAAGAATGCTGCTTGGATTTAACGATTGCATACCGCCTTGCGCACCTGTCTCAACAAAACCGTTGAGGATTGAAGGGATCCAAGTTGGCGCATAACGTATCATGGCATAGTAAAAACTTAATAGGAGTGCCAACCCTATTAGTTTCCCGGCCATCATATTGAGTGGTGCCCCTTCGACACTTAAACGTATCGCCGTAATGGTCAGTTGAATCGTTGCCAGGGCAATGAGTACGGACTGGGCAATGGACGCAATGATGGCGCCATGCACTTCCAAGACATTGAGGTATTGCTCAGTGGTTGCGCCAAGTAATCCGGCATCGAGTTGCATTAATGACTACCCCATCGAATTTTACCAAATCGTGGATCGTTCTTATAAGGCACGTCTCTTGCCTCAGGCAATTTGGCAATGACCTTTGCCATCACCGCATCCGCGTCTGCATCTTTTTGAACTTGATAAGCCATATAAGCATTTTGTGCATTGGCTTGACTTGCCATAAGATGTTTCATGGATTGTAATTGGTGCACATTTTCAGCAGCTATTTCCGTCGATGCTTGTAGTACCTGCATTCTTCCTTCGGCATGTTCACCATGCTGTTTGAGCGCTTCAAGATACTCATGCTCACTTCGGTAGTCTTTGGTGGCAATGCCTGCTGCTTTTACACTGTTTTTGACACTGTTCAGGGTAGACGTATTTAAATCTTTATACTGTTTAGCATAGGATAATTTTCCGAGCGGTCCACGATCATACCCTGGGTACTTGCGTCGAAACGACGCATCGAGATTTTTTGCTTGGTACGACAGCGCGTTACTTTGACGCGACACGCTATCAAGATTAGTAATGAGTTTAGATATATCACGCCATTGATAATCAGGCACTTTAGCTAAATTTTTTGCCTGGTTGTGAATATAGGCGAGCTGATGCTTAATCTGTCGCGCTTGATTATCAAGTTGCTGCACAAGCTTAAGATTACTCTGGATGGCCTGTGCAATATTACCTACATCAATCACAGGAAACATAGCATAACCACTTACCGTGATAATTAAGCCAAAAAACAAACTAAAAACATATCTCATGATGCACTCCTTTTTTGTAATGATGGTTCAAGTAAGGCGACCCAGTCATGTAATCCGTTGGCTTTGAGCCAAGGCACAAGCCATGCGTCAGGAAAATCGGTTTGCAAGCGCTCAAAGATGTCTCGTTTCGTTTTATCAGAAACACAGAGAAACGCTTTAGCAAGTGGGCCTAGATCTAGACGAAACAGTTGGCATCCTTGCGGCTGCTGGAGATAATAATCTTGTTTGGGTGTCGCTCGATAGAGCACATCGATTTGAGCGTCATTTAAGCCGAAATCGCGGTAGAGTGATTCAACAGCAGGCTCATGAGCAGCCGCATTGGGTAAATAAATTCGAGTCATGCATGAGTTTTGAATGACAGGTGCCGCATGACTTTGTGCTATGTCCGCCAAATCTTGTGAGATAAAAAGCACCGCAACGTTAGCTTTGCGTAATGTCTTAAACCAGTCCGTTAATTTCTTTTGAAATAGCGGATGCTTGAGATAGGCCCAAGCTTCTTCTAATATGAGCAGTGTCGGTTCACGTGTTTGAAAAAGGCGATCAAGGATGTTGAAGATAGCTTGGATAATCGGCAAACATTGTGCTTGACGGCTACCTTCATCATTAAGAAGTTCCCCCATCTCAAAACCCATCACACGATGCTTGAAAGGCTCTGTCTCCGTGCCATTAAGTAACGCGTTGACTTGCCCTTGATTAAATGCATGTAACGCTTGGCGTAGCGTTTCATCATTCAGGGTTAGGTGATTAAGATTCTTGTATGACGGTGCATCACAAGCAAGCCTATGCAACGCATCACGCAACTCAGCTTTTTGTGCTGTCGTTGGGGTAACACCTTGCAAGATGCAGATATCACAAAGCCAATCAAAAGCACTATCGATTGCTTGAGTATTATCTTCGGTGACATGGGCAAGCGGACTTAACGTGCAGTCTAAACGATTCAAATCGTAATACGCGCCACCAAGCGCCTTAAGTATCATATGGTTCGAATAATCTTTATCAAGCACGATAATGCGTGAGCGCTCATATTGGCGGTGAGCTGCGATAAGCGCACCTATTAACGTTGATTTACCACTGCCAGTGGGTCCTAGTATTGCCGTATGACCCACGTCACCGACATGCAAATTCAGATAAAAAGGTTTGTTACCTTGGGTTGTGGCGGTGATTAATGCAGGCGCATCAAGATACCCTTGTAAGTGACAAGGTGAAAGCGGCTTGCCTTGATAGGGTAAACTCGTGGGTAGAAGATGGCTAAGTGTTTGTGTGCTTAGTGGTATTTTACGTAAATTATAACCACCATGGCCCGGCAAACTTCCTAGATACCCTTCTGTCGCATTAACCGTTTCATGCCTTACGCGAAAGCCACGCTGTTGAATGGCTGTTGCCATTTCATCACGTATTTTTCCACTCACCTCAGCATCTTCATGAAAAAAAATCAGCTGGCAGTTGTAAAATCCATATTGCATTTGACCCACATTAACCGCACTCATAATCGCTTGAATGCTGTCAGCCGCCGCTTGTGAAGCGCCGTCAATTTTAGCTGGACTACCCATCGATTCTTGCAAAACGCCTAACAGACCAATCGCTTTAGACGACCAACTCTTTTGATGACGTTTTAAATAATGATAGGCCGTTTGACTATCAAGTGGCACAAAGCGTGAAGCCCAACGATACGCATAAGGAAACTGACTTAGCACAGCAAGCATATCTGGATAACTGGCTGGCGGCATTTCATCAAGGCTTAATACTGTAATATGATAAGCACCCATACGTGGCGTCATACCCGCAACAAAATCATCGTGTGTTACATACGTATCAAGAAAACTACCTACCGCAGGGCTTTTAAGCTCGCTTGACTGGCCTGATATGCAGTGATGCAAAAACGTTGTGAGCTCATCGCTGTTTAGTGAAGTAATGCTAAGACATGCACGTGATATAAATTGAATAAATTCTTCGACATCCTGATTAAACTGATGAAGCACACCGTCGAAGTGATCAGAAGCATGCGTCTCTTTCTGATCAAGGATAAAACGCTTACAACGACTTATCGCAACTTGCGATGGTTTATAACTAAGGCTTAGATATAACGTGGATTGAACGTAATAGCCGACTCTCTCGCGTTGCTTTCGTTCTTCATCCATCAGGGAAGAAACGAGCTCAGAGAAAGTGCTCGAATTGGGCTCGTGATTGATGGGCTGATTAATGAGATGAGTTTCCACCATCCAACCATTCCCTAAAAACGTGATCGCATCACGCCAAGTCTCTGCCATAAAGTCAGCCTGCCTGTCATCAAAGGTATGACTATCTGGCACCGTCATTTTGAAATGTTTTGAAAAGGCGCCATCTTTATGGAAGATAGTATTATCATTGAGCTGAATACCATAAGTCAGCAATTCATGAAACCCGGCGTGCTTGTGTAAGCATCTCATGATATGACGCAACTTTTGCGCGATTCGAATGGGCTTTCGTGAAAAAAGTGCACGCAACATTATAGTGCCCTCGAGACTGTCTCAACCGGCAACGCCCGTTCAGCATATACCGAAGCCACTGCGGGATAATACGCTTGCAAGCTGTAGCGTGTTGCCCGCCGAAAGAGCACACCCATGTAAGGATCATATTTCGCGAGCATGGCAAGTAAAGCATGCATCATCACAAAAAAGGCTACCCCTAATAGCGATGCAGGTAATTGCAAACGTGTGCTCGCAACCAATAAAAAACTTGTCATGGCGTTGATGAGCATAAGGCGTTTTTCAACGCCCATGATAAGCATGGGCTTGACCAATGCATGAGGAATCGATGTCACCACGCCCGCCATCAGAGAAGCGCTCCTTGAAAACTGATAAAACCTGAGACAATTTGCCCCGCAAAACAAAAAATCGAAATCCCTAGCGCGGATGGGACCAATTTGCGTGCGGCACCCTGCAGGTCTCCTGCCGCCATCGCAACCCCGCAACCAAAAATCACAAGGATTGTGGCACCATACGCCACAGGACCTGTTACTGAATCAACAATACTCTTAAGCACCTTTTCCCACGGATTTGTTACCCCCTCCAAGTTGGCAGCAAAACACATCATCGGAAAAAGGGTAAAAGCTACGCCCAGATATTGCCCTATAAACCTACGCCACTTCATAATAGATCTCCTTTTCATCATTTGCCGATATAGTTTTAAATTGAAATTGTTGGCGCTGTGCATCAAAGCCGATAACTTCACATATGCCCGTCACTTGTCGCTTAGCAGAATGGTGGGGTTTTGCTTCGATTTGAACAATGACATCCAGCGCTTCAGCGGCTAATCCATAAGGCGGTGTTTTCGTGACTTCCATCGCCAAATCCAGTATGCGCTGAACTGCCGCTTCGGGACTGTTAGCATGAATGGTGGCCATGCCGCCTGGGCAGCCTGTATTCCAGGCTTTAAGAAGCGCCAAGGCCGCACCATCCCTTACTTCACCGACGATGATACGCTCAGGTGATGCGCGCATCGCTGTCCAGAGCAAATAATTTAAATCGTGTTTATCTGTTGTTTTCATCGGCTTGCAATTCTTTACAGCACACCGTAATTCTTGCACCTCTTCAAGCAACAGCACACGTGTGCCTGGCTCAGATTGTTTGGCCAACGCATCTAACAATGCATTCGTAAATGTCGTCTTGCCTGATGCGGGACTTCCAGACACTAAAATATTCTTGCGCTGCGCAATAGCGTCGCTGAGATAAGCGGCCTCATGTGCTGAAATAATCTTTTGTTGAACGTAATCGTTAAGCGTATAAATGATTTTAGGATGTTTGCGAATATTCAATGAAATGCCTGCCACGATCGGCGGAATCGTAATATGAATCCTTTCTTGGTTAAAGGGCAATCTAGCATCAAGCACAGGATTCGATGCATTAAGATAGGCATCCATGGACTGCGCAAAGGCATGGACAAACTGACTCAACGTTTCTTGCCTAATCATCCCTATCATGACCGTCCCATCATGGGCATGCTTAGCCCATATATCGCCATCTGGGTTCACCATGATTTCATTGACATCATCGTCAGACAGCGCTTTCTGAATAAGGTGTCCTAACTTCTGATATAAATAGGTTTTGTTCAAAATAATCTCCTTGAGTAACTCGCCATATCCCACGTTTGACTGGAAACTTTCGTAAGATGCGAGACAATTTCTCGAGAGGAACTTTTGCAATTATTTTTAAAACCACGATGGCTCTTTACCGTTGGCAAAGTCTTGCCTAACTCGGGCATTTTTAACGCTTGCACTTTAATGTAAATAGAAAAATAAATATCTTCCAGTGTCTTAAACTTCTTGGCTAAATGTGCACGCTCGATAAAAGCACATGTCCCTGGCAAAAATGACTTGACCCAACCACCGAAATTTTTTGTCCGTTTGTTAAACGCGTGCATACGCTCACATACTGATGTGGAGGACTCACACCATGCTCCCAGAAGATTATTTAAAGCGACATTTGCTTCAGGCGCGCATACGCCCCTAAGCTCTAGAATGTCTGCTGCATGCCTTGCGTATACATTGAATTGGCGGGGAATAAAGAAATAATTTGTCATGACTTATCTATCCTGCGCATGAGTATCTGAGGTCTTTCCATGTACACTAAGCTTCTCAAGCATACTTTTTAATGCCTCTACTTCTTTTGCCCTCTCCTCCATCTGTAACTTGATGGCGTGATTCGTATCTTGCATGTTTGGGCAGTTAGCATTGGCTACATACATCGCTTTGAGCGCTTCAAGATCGTGAGAAGCCTCCATGAAGTCATCGTGGATTTTTAGTTGTTTTTGCTTATGTTCACGTACATCATCTCGCTCGAAATCAAGGGGCGGCAGCCATAGATTATTTTTTAAACACTTGCGGATCGTATTAAGCTTTTTGGCAAAGTCATTACCTGCACGCGTGAATTCCTCGGGATTCAGCATAGATTGCTCAAGTGCTTCGACAAATGTGGGGAAATCCTCAAAAAACGTGTTGGGCCAAAATGCATGGGCTAGGTGGCGAGTCCTAGCACGTTGCGACGTCGTGAGTGACGACCCTATTTTTCGTTCCACGGATGAATAGGATTTTTTTTCTTCAGCAGCATAGCGAGCATCTACCTCAAAATTTTTTACATCACAGGACAGCGATTTTCTATTGCTGCTGTGTTTTTTCTTTTCTGTGTTATGTGTATATTCTTTATTTTCTATAGCATCGCCCAAAACGTCGTCGCGCTTATCCACGTGCCGCAAAGAGGAAAGTGGCTGAGATTCACATGCATAGCTATCCTGATGCGAAGCATTGTTATTATTTTCATCAGCCACTTGCCTCGTTGCGGCATCACGCGCCTGTTTTACATGAGATTTACTTTGAGTTTGGCTCGAAGAAGATAGTGTAGGCGAGGCAAGAATCTCCTTATCAATATCTTCTGTAGGCGCTGAATCCACCATCTGTGGCGTTTCATAAACAATATACTCACCTTCTGTAAAGAGCCCCTTGTCATCACGCTTTCGTCGATGCTCCACATAGCCTAAGCTTTTAAGCTCACGAAGTGCAGAATAGATGGCTTTCTCGCCTTCTGGAAAACGTTTGATCAAATCTTCGATCATGAGTTTCCAGTTAGGCGGAAGACTCAAAAGACTATATAGTAACCCTCGTGCACGTAAGGTTAAACGGGGATCTTGAAGCGCATGATTACTAATGATGGTATAGGGTTTATCATGATTATTTATTCTTATTATGGCCATTGCTAGGAACTTCCTTGTAAAAATTGCCCAAAGCTAAGTAAGTAGTGTCAATATAATATTTTATGGTATTTTTGTAAATATTTTTTTTACTATTGAGGTATTTTTAATTAGCTTTAAATTACTTTTAGCTTTTTACATGCGAATATAATTACCTAAATAAGATTGATGCGCAGAACGGTATTATTTTCTTTCTAATTTATGTTATTTTCTGTATCCATTTCGGCATATTAAGAATTTGGGTTGCCTGTGCTACATGATTTTTTATTATACAAATATTGTGACTCTCCTGAAGAACGCGGCAAACGTGTCCGGCACGTTAGAGATCACTTGCTTCATATAACTAGGGAGGAGTTTTGCCAAGGAACAAAATTGACCACTCAAACATTGAAAGTTTGGGAACTTGCGATGGGTGGAGGACTGACAAAGTCAGGTGCAGAAAAATTCAGTAGTCGAGCAAGAGAGTTAAATATTTACTGTAATGTTCACTGGCTATTATTCGGGATAGGCAGACCTGCAACAGTGATAACTAGAGACTCTGATATTCATGAAGAAGATGAAGATCACATCGCAAAGGAAATCATGCTTTTTCAAGAAATGGATAATAGTCTAACTGCTGTCGTTAAAGATGATACTATGGTCCCACACTTATTTCCTGGTAACTATGTTGGCGGTATTATCTGCCCTCACATCAATAAGTCAATAGGAAAAGAATCTATTATTATTGATAAGAATAGTAATTATTTTATTGGTATTTTAGAAGATAACAACAAAAATGGACTCTATAATATAAATCGAATTAATGAAAACCCCATTCTAGCAAAAAAAATCATAACCAACGTGGATGTGAAAACGATAGCACCTATTGTGTGGATCAGGAAAGTTTGCAGTAGTGACTATCTATAATAACAAACTTTTTGCCAGTTAATAGAAGCAGTACCTTCGCCACTGAAAGAAGAATATGAATAATCTTCATTTAATGGCATAGCATCATATAAACGCTCTTCCCATTGCGCTACAGATTTTTTATACTCAGCATTATCAAAAAGGAACAGTAGCTTTTTTTTATTTTTAACCGCATCAATCATATATTCCGGTGCGTCTAGATTTGTCAACAGTATAGATTTTTCATGGAAGTCTTCATTGCTTCTCACAATAAGCCAATGTGTATTGCCTTGCATATCAAACATAAGACAACTTCCGAATGAATCAATAATATAGTATTCACATGCTTTATACTTTTTCAAAAGCTTTTCTAAAAGCGTTTTATACTCATAAGTATTTAGCAATCCATTCGTCGTAGCATTCAATGCTGCAAGCATAGGGTTTGTTATATTCGCGAAGTATTTACTCTTAAAGTATTGTATTGATGCAGATAGTACTTCATGTAACTTATCTTGATTCTTTAAAATAAATTTATCTATCAGCCCTTCATTGAAAGCATGCACCGCTGTATTTTCATCAGCTTTAGCTGTTAACATAATTTTAAATACCCGCTGATTATGAAGTCTTTTACAAAATGCCAGGCCATTTTGTTCTGGCATATCATAGTCTACGATTATAATTGGTATTGTGTTAAATCTTGTGGGCTCATATATAAGCCTGTGCACGGAAGTAAATCGCATATTCACCTCATGTTCTGCAAATTCATCTCCATCAACACTTTTAATTACTTTCCACATATCGAGAAATCTTTTCTTTGATTCCTCTATAACTTCTGTTAATTCATTTGGAGAATGATACTTTAAGATTTTATCAGGCAGGTCGAGGCCTAAAGTCAGCGAATCCAAATAGTCCATATTATCATCTAGGAATGCTATGCTTATCGGATGGTTGTATAAACCCAACATATTATTCATTATCACTTTCTCCTTGAAAGCTTATATTGATCAACTTATTAATTAGACCAAATATTTCGTCAACCTGGTCCTCAATTACAAACATAGCGCGATTATATATATCAATTTCTTCACTTTGTATGGATGTCATGAAACCTATTTCGTCTGTAATTTTTTTCGTTAGCTTATGTGAACCACGCGCCATGTTTTTAATTATAGCAAGACTGTTATCAACATCATGTTTTAGTTTGCTAATTAACTTGATATTTTTCATATGTTTTACTCTTAAAAAGGAGCTGTTTTATCAACTATTCCTTTTACCCAATTCATGTCTTCAAAGTGTTCTTTATCAACGCCACTGGTTATATATATGTTGACATATCCATTATAGTAAAAAGATTTCGCATATAACTCACCAGGTATTTCATCTCCCAAATTAGAATCTATATAAATTACAACTTCATGATCATATTGATCAATGTTTTTTTCAAATTCATCTATACATGAATATACATGTAAATCCACATTAGACATTTTAGCTGAGTACATCCACGATTCCCTCACGAGCTTATTATCATCAATTAACACATACTTACACTTTTTATCCGCTCTTTCATCTGATAAATGCTTATCTTCATGAGATATTGGCAATGTTATTTGAAATATCGTCCCAATATTTTCCTTGGATAAAACATTATAACTGCCATTCCAATAACTAACGCATTCAGCCACAAGAGATAACCCTACACCAGTCCCTACGTTCTTTCCGTACGTGAATCCTTCTTCAAATATTCTAACTAGTAAATCTTGAGGTATCCCACATCCATTATCCTCTACCAATATGATTATTTGATCGCTTGACAACTTTACTGTGATCAATATCCTTCCAAAACCACTGATTGAACCAATTGAATTATCAACTATGTTTGATATCACTCTCTTAAACAAATTTGGATTAACAAAAACTTTTCGACATTTTACTTTATCATCCAATAAGGTCGATATATCAATGTCTCCCGCAATTGAACGAAATTTATTCACTACGTCAACTACCAATGGACAAATTTCTACACTTTCAGAAATATCAACAATAGTATGAAATTTCCGATCAAGTGTATATTTTTTTAAAAAACCTGCTGATACATCCTTTAAAGAATGAATGGCGCTCTTTAGAATTTTGCTTTTTTCATTAGGCAACACCATTTCTTTAATTGCCGACTCAAGCAAAGCGACTGATGGACGCATATCATGCACAACTCTCCTCGCTTCTTTCGAAAAACGCTCTTCAAGCCTAAGCTTTTTATGTTTATCTTTTAAAGACCATATTAAGAATTTTTCTAACTCTAGTAATTCTTCAATTTTTGAATCTAAATTGTCTTTCACATTCTCATATATCCTATCATTAAACTGTTCAATGATTTCTCTAATTACATTTAAGGGCTTGAGCATCTGTATAGAAATAATATTGCTCATCAGGGCAGAAGCCACTGAAAATACTATCAATACTGGAGCAAAGTCATTGATGTTTAAGAGTGAAATCTGCCGGCCAAGCGGCACGAATAAATAAAATAAGACACAGAATGTTAGCAATGCCCCAAAATTTAGTACAAGAATCCAAATTGCTGATTGGGCTTGCAGGCTATTTAAACATGATAATGGCTTATTTGAATCTCCATTACCTTTTTTAAAAAAAAACTAAGAATAATTAATACCAGTCCAAACATCCACATTATTTCGATCGGACTTACTGTCTTAATAGAATTCTCAACAACACTGCTTCTAATAATAAAATCAGATGAAATAATTATTAATGTGCCAACAGCCATTGATTTTAACCAAAGCTCTTTGGCTCTAATAAGGCAAAACGAAACAAAACTAAAAACTAAAGCTTCTAACATAGTATCAAGAATCTGATAAACCCCAATCACAGAAAAATAATTAATCTTCCAATTTGCTCCAAAGACAAATAAGGTAAAAATAGTAATTGACACAGTAATGTATGGAAGAAAAGTTACATTAGTTAATCTCGACTCAAATTCATCTTCATTTCCCTTCCCCAAAATATACCAAGCACTTGCGTTAAACAATAAGTAAAACAAAAATGGCGTATCAAACAAAACATCATTTGTGGGGTCTAGCTCCATACGCTTTATATTTAGGATAAAATTGTACATGGTATCTGAAAAAATTGAGAATGCATATGCGATAGTAATCAAGAAAAAAAACTTTCTTAACATCTTGTTTGAATATTTCCATGATTTCCATCCCAAAAAACATATTGCTAAATCTAATCCAACTTCACCAAGTAATGGAAAAAAGCCTGATATATATTGATATTCCCCTAGACTAGAATAGACATAAAAAGAACTATAAACAACCCACAACGTAAGCACCACAAGGGTTATATTTGTCACATATTTTTGTTTATCGATTATTCTCTGCATAATTAACTACTTTTGCATAAAAACACGTGCGGGAACCCCGTCCATTTCGTCAGCTTTTAGGGGCATTATATACAGTTTACACCTTCCAGGATTAACTTCACCCAGTTCAAGATTCTCCACGATAAGAATATCATTAGATAATAAAATCTTATGTACTGGAAGCTCTTCGGCCTCATATGCATCAACACTGATGTAATCAATTCCCACAACTCTTACTTTTTTTTCTAATAGCGCCTTAGCCGCATCAGGTGTAATATATACATACTTATCTGTAAAATCTTCATGTTTAGAGATATCTGAGTTTCCTGTTTTAAAAAACACAAAGTCATTCTCATATATTTTTTCACAGTCTATATCAGTTCTGCCTATTGATTTTACATCATGAGGAATTTCAATGATTACACCTTCACCTATTAAGTCATCCAAAGAATAATCAGTACTCGTCTTTCCACCTTTAATGACATGTGCAGGAAAATCCACATGCGTTCCCATGTGATTACCCATCTGCATTTTACAGAGACTGAAAGAGCTTGATTCACTTATGCTGCAAACAGGATCAACAGAAAACGATGGATCTCCGGGAAACACTACCGTTTTTGGTGTTATAACTGCTGTAAGATCTTCATAGCAACTTCTCTTTATGGTCATAACATCCTCCTTTCCAAACTCATCATGTAGATCATCTCTAGTGATATCCCATCCCCGGCTCGATTTCTTATTGAAATAATACAACCCTAATAAACCTAGCAAACCAACTGCACAAGTTATAATTACTTTATCTTTCATTTAAAACTCCAGCAAGGACTCAAGACTTGAAACCATGCAGTTTGCATTTTCACACCATAACCTCTCTAATACAGCAACCGGAATTCAAGTGCATACAGAAAGGCTTTGCAAGTCGATATTGTTTAACCCATCACGTGGCCCAGTTTTTTCTTTAACCATAATGCCGTCCTCTTTATTCAAATGGCATGTATCACCAATAAATCACTCTGCTTCAACTCCTTCATCTCTTCAGTCTGAAATGATACTTTAAGCCTGCTGCTTACTTTTTAGGCAATCTAAAGGTACATGGTAACCTTCTGATGCAAATAACTTGGCCGTGGCTGCCCCGACCCAATTTTTCTAACCAGCCTTACTTAGGATAGTAATCGAACCTTTCAAGTGCATTCTCATTCCCCAAATACCAACTATTTGATACAGTTGTACAGCATAAAGTACTTTTCAGCAATGACTTTAAAATATGGCTCGTATCCTTGTTAATGTCCTTACCTAAAAAATAAGTTATTTATCATAGTAGCACGCCTATCCTACTGACTTGTTGGCATATCAAGCTGAAATACTTAGTTAAAAACTCCTATTTGAGTTATTCAGGCACGTATGTCGTCCATTTTCCTACGTTTCTGGCAATCATTTTGCCCTATCGATATATTATCTCAAGTATATAGAGTCGTGTTTTGCGTCATATGTAAAGGTACTGACAGTTTCCCTTGGTAATGACACCTTTACACCTAACCTCTCTCAGCAACCAACTCAGTATCTTCTGTCTCATCGAAATCTTCTGTTGTTGGATGGTGATTGATTGAAAAAATACGTGGTGTCCAACAGGTATCTTCGCAATACCCCTCGATCCGCTTGCAACTTGACTGGGCTTGCGCCTCGACTTCTTCCTCATCCCGAGGGTAATTGTAACTAACCATGAACCACCGTGTCGCCAAAGCAATTGCCGCTAGCAGTATACCGTAGTCACGTGTGATGAAAAGCGACTCTATACCCCACTCTAATCCTTCAGAAAAAACCGAGCCTGCACTTAGGCCTATGACTGATATGGTTAAGAAACTTATAATAGGCATAAAACTTACATCTTTATAACCACGCAATGCACCTCCGGCTGCATTACGCAACGAATCGAGCCATAAGCCTACCGCGTTAATGATCAGTATCGTTTGAGATAAGATGAGTATCTCTTCATGATCGGGCTCGTCATGATCCAGAAACACATCAGCCAGCTCTTTCGAGAGGCTGATCATCAAGCCTGTTTCCACGGTTGCAAGGGTCATGCTAAGTGCAATTCCAGCGTTACCGAGTTTGATCGCATTGTTGTGGGCAATGCTTGCATTATTAAAATCAAGATTTTTTATGCAGCGTTTCGCTTCGCCAACGGCATTGGCGACTCGCGCACCCGTTGCTTGGGCGATGGTAAGGATGGGAAGTGTCGCGATGATGTAGGGTTGTAGGCCGCCTTGTTCAGCCTCGGCGTGGAGATCGTGGTTATTGCTCCCAATGATAAGTGAGAGCGCCATCAAATTACCCCATTCACTTAAGCCTTGTGCCATAAGTGGGACACCCAAGCGAATTAAGCGGATGATGTTCGGTAAGGGGTTAGCCCAGGTTGGTTTAAAGAGATGGTAGCGTTTCGTCATTGAGCAGTTAAGTGCGAAATAGAGGCGCTGGCCTAAGAAAGCCGTCCACATCGCAGCCGTGTTTGCGACACCGAGGCCCGCAACACCAAGATCAGTGTAAAGTGCTAGATAGTAACCTAGCGCCGTGTTAATGGTGCGTGCTGTAATGTTGGATACCATGGCGACGTAGGGGTTACGAATACCCAACGCAAACTGCTGGTCAAGTGTGAGCAAGAAGAACGGCGGGATGGCGGGTAGACTCCAGGTGAAGTATTGTTGAGCGGTACGTGCAATGCTGTGATTAAACCCTCCCATGATTAAGATATTTTCGGCTGATGCGAAAATAACAGCTGCTGCACTGATAAGCCCAAAAGAGAGTAGATACCCATCTTGGACTAACCGACCGATGGCTTGGTGATCGCCAGCACCGTTTAGTTGCCCCGTCTCAATCGCAACCCCTGAGAGGAAATATCTCGGCGAGCCCAATACGGTGTAGGTTAGCGTGCTGATAATAGGACCTGCGGCGACTGCGTCTTTACCAAGCTCGGCTAAGACAATAGCTGTCACGATAACGTTCGCGGCATTAAATGCTTGGGGAATGCTGTAGGGAATCGCCACCCGACAGATTTGACCAAAAGCGCGAGGGTAGGAAAGACTAAGAATGACTGTTTCCACATCAGCCTCTGTGCTCGTGCTGAATTCACACTCAATATCATCAACCACCTCATCATGGTCTTCTCCAACCACTGAATAGTTCGAATGCGATGTGTCGTCGTCAAGTAAAGGTTTTGTTTCTTTCGGCATGGCAAGCCCTGTTCTATATAAATCAAATCAGCTTCTGTATCTTAACCTAGATCAGGCAAAGCATGGAAATTTTTTTGCCACAGCACTTTTTCCTGTTGAGCAGAAAAGCTTCTCTGTCGCTTCTGCTAGACACGTATAATAAATTTGACTTTTTTATTGACTGTGTATTAACAATTCATTAAAGCTTGCTTTTTCGTGGGATCTGTCATAAAATCCGCGGCAATAGTCAGGCGTAAAAAGTAGATGTAGATTTTATTTTTTACAATAACTGACACGATAAAAAACTATACATTTTAAATTGCCTTACTCAATAAAAATAATAAATGGATGTACTATGGCAATTACTGACTTTGAGAAAGCGAAGAGCTTTATTCTCAATAGTGATCTAACACCCGTTGTTGATCGCCTGATTAAAATCGAGAAATGGGCGCCTGATGAGGCACATGAAGCTGTCGAACAATATCGTCGCTATCTTATCCTTAGGAAAAAATACCCAAAGTCGAATCTACCCCCCTCAAAAGATATCGATGAAGCATGGCACGCTCATATCCTCCATACAAAAGACTATCGAGATTTTTGTAAAAAGGTCTTTGCTGATGAAGACGGGCAATACTTAGATCACCATCCCCACATAGCCAAAGAAGGCTCGATGGAGCGGCTCAATATTCTTTTTGAAAAAACGCAAGAGTTGTATAGGGCGGAGTTTGATACTTATATTTATAAGGTAAAAACAAATACTATCTTTGGAAGAATGCTCAGAATTATAAGAAACTTTCTCGTATCTGCCTTCCCGACTTTAGAGGAGGCAACGTCATAGTATGTTAAGTAAACCTACGCCTACAGGCAAAGTGACCTACTATAATAAGTGGAGTCATGACATGTCTGTTTGGTGCAACAAAGACAACTCTGATATTTACCAGACACTATCGCCAGACACTTTAAAATCATTCCTCAAGTCATCAAACATTGAAAATAATGAAGATATCAATGTAGTGTATGACAGTTACATAGCCAATGCTGACTCCGTGCTAGAACTAGGTGCCGGCTATGGACGAGTCCTGGAAACATTACTAAACAAAGGATACTCTGGGAAATTGAGTTGTATAGAGAGGAGCGATGTTTTTTACAAGCACTTGCATGGAAAGTTCCATCCACGTGTCAATATACATCACTCTGATATAGCGCTTTTTCAACCAAAATCAAAGTATGACACTATCCTCTGGTTTTGGTCTGGTTTTGCCGAGTTCTCAAAAGAAGAACAGCCTCAGATACTATCTCATGTAAAAAGTCTTTTGAAAGAGAATGGTGTTTTAATAATAGATACAGCTTTGACTAGGGACAATAATGGCCCTCTTGAAAGTATTATTGAAATAAATTCTGAGGCTAATCATCGCTATTTTCCAACACATAAGGAACTATGCTCATACGCTCTAAGCCTAAATTTATCAATCATAGATACCATTAAATATGGCATTACCACTTTACGTAAAATAAAGTATCTATACATATTCGTGAATCATAATACACTAGAAGACTCACAAGAAAATAATATATCATCAATTGATTTTACTAGAACCAAAAACCAAAAGGAGAAAAACATGAAAACCATAATTAATCTTTTATTTAATAGAAGAAAAGCAAAACCCGCTATGTGCATGTAATATTAAATTAAGTTCTCTACCCCTTTTATTTTCTTACTAATAAAAGGGGTAGAGATTAATCATTGGAATAACAAAATGTTTGATATAAAAAAAATAATCAATTACTTCTCAATCAATATTATTGTAAGTAGTTTAGTGGCTTTCTTTATCTTATTTGTAACAAGATCTTTTCATGTTAATGTTTGGTCTGCTATAGTGACTTGCGCAACGATATCTTTTGTATTGGCTGTTTTAAGATACATAAACGACCCTTCCACAACATCGAACGTATCACAACCATAAAAAATGTCTTCTTGAATTCCACAAGTAGTCGATGAGCTTTTTCCTCGATGTATATATTTCATTAAGATTTCTCAGTTTTAGTGAGCATATATCTGTTCCCGCAACATATAACCTGTTAGTTCTTCTGGAGAATGATATCAATCTATCGTACGATTCTTTAGTTACATATCCATCTTGTTTTAAATTGATTATAACATTCAAGTAGTCAGCAAAATTCTTTCTTCGTGAAAGATGAGACTCATACAAAGCTTTTATGAAAAATAATGGGTATTGTTTTTGAATATGCGACTTACACAATAAAAACGATTCCTCTTCATCGTAGCTCACGCTCCTTATTGATGCTTTTAATTCCGAATAGCGTTCATCAATAGTTTTATTATGTGAAGAAACCAAATTGAATGTTGTTCCAAGCACAGTAATCACAACTGTAGCAGTCAACCACTTAGCCCACACTTTTCTAAATTTTCTTGTCGCTTTAGATAGTGGGCCTCTTCCGAAAATGTTAGGTACAGTCTTCTGAAACTCTTTATAGTAAAGATCCTGAGTAACCGTATCAAACAAATACTTCGTAGCATCATCAAGTTCTGGAGACGTTATTTCAATAGTCCTATCTAGATAGCCATCATTAAATAGCCTTTCACAAAACTCGCGATAGTTCTTAGTGTGAAGGATATGAGTCCTCCACACCATATCCATTTCGTATGAAGGTGGAAAACTCGTATCTTGGTGCATGAAACGGAGATATAAATAATCGCGATAAAGTTCAATGGACTTATTGATTTCGGCCTCCGTCCATCCCAGCCTTCCGAGATGTAAGCGATCCACC
>Ga0180433_10001292_pt1 | contig 42067 bp, 38 predicted proteins | sample SS_ome_8_FD_132980 | JGI IMG/M metagenome (GOLD analysis project Ga0180433, IMG submission 132980) | Hypersaline lake sediment archaeal communities from the Salton Sea, California, USA - SS_1_D_1 metaG | ecosystem: Environmental > Aquatic > Non-marine Saline and Alkaline > Hypersaline >...
ATCTGTGCAGCGCTGTCCCCTTTATTGTTGGTTCCAGAATTAGGTATAGTTACTCTGTCGCAATTCAGCATGCGGGCTCAAGCCCGCAGAATTCTTGCTCCGAAGCTTTTTAAATAGCGTTTTCACATTTACTTTTATGCCAGGAGAAATGGATTCTTTGAAGGCCATAACAAAGGGCGCTGCAATTGTTTTCTTTGGCCTGATAATATCCAAAATCATAACATACTTCTTTGTGATGTTTGCGGCAAGATACTTCGGGCCCGAGCCGTATGGCATCTACTCTCTCGGCATTGCCATAATGAGCTTCCTGAGCCTGGTGTTCCTGCTCGGCATGCAGAAGGGTGTCGTAAGATACGTTGCGTTCTTCCGTGCAAGGAAGCAGGAGAAGAAGGTAAAGGGCGTCATAACGTCGGCTCTCAGGATGTCGTCCCTGATATCCATAGCGGTTTTTGTGGCCATGTTCTTCCTCTCCGACAGCATTGCCCTGTTGTTCAATGAGCCCCGCCTGGCCATAACCATAAGGATATTTGCGCTTGCATTGCCGTTCCTGTCGGTCAGCAACATACTGTCCTCAGTGCTTAAGGCGTTCCGGAGGAACGACTACGATGTCATAGCCATGAACATAACTAACAACCTCTTCAGCCTGGTATTCATCGTGGTCTTCTGGTACCTTGGCTTCACGTTCTACGGCGTCTCAATTGGATGGACCATCGGGACTGTTATTGCGTTCTTTGCGGGGCTGTTCCTTGTCCAGAAGGTATATCCGGTATTCAGGAATCCAATTGAATCAGCCCACGTAAGCAGGGAGCTGCTGGCCTTCTCCGTGCCCCTGCTTCTGGTCTCGGCCATGTGGATGGTGATATCATGGACCGATACAGTGATGCTTGGCTTCTTCAACACAGTAGGGAGTGTGGGCATATACAATGTCGCCCTTCCAACAGCGCGGCTACTCTATGCAATACCCACCGCGTTCACCGTCATATTCCTTCCTGTTGCCTCGGGCCTGTTCAGTATCGGCAAGACAGAGCAGATGAAGCACGTGTACAGGACCGTGACCAAGTGGATATTCTACCTGACGTTCCCCGCGCTGCTGATATTCTCGCTGTTCTCAAGGCAGATAATAAGCATACTGTTCGGGGCGAACTATGTTTCGGGTGCCCTGCCGCTTGTTGTGCTGTCTGTTGGTTTCTTCATACTTGCAATACTGAGCATATCCAACAACGTTCTGATAACCATGAAGAAGACAAAAACCGTTGCCTTCCATACAGTATCAGCGGCTGCACTGAATGTCGCACTCAATGTTCTGCTGATACCGATTTATGGTATATACGGCGCTGCACTTGCAACGGCCTCGTCATTCTTCCTCTGGAGGGGACTGGACCTTGTCAATGCATATAGGTGCACGAGGTTCAACCCGTTTTCCGGGCATGTGATGAAATCGGTACTGGCAGGTCTCATATCAATAGGCTTGATATATATCCTCTCCGTGCTTTGGGATGCAAGCACTGTATATCTGCTCCTTTGCTTCCTGCTCATATTCATACTCGTCTATTTTGCCCTGCTTGCCTTGCTCAGGGGGTTTGACAGAAACGACATAGAAATACTGAAGCTCATGGAGAAGAGGGCTGGGCTTGAGCTGAAGCTTTTCAGGAAGATAATAAAGAAATTTTTAAGGGCGTAATGCCCGCTAAAATCGGTAACAAACCGCGAATAAATTTAAATAGATAGCAGTCATATGAGAAACATGAGCGACAAAAGGGCGCTGATATCCGGAATAACAGGCCAGGACGGTTCCTATCTTGCAAAGTTTCTTCTTGATAAGGGCTATGAGGTTTACGGAACATACAGAAGACTGTCAACACCCAACTTCTGGAGGTTGCAGTACCTTGATGTCTTTGACAAAGTGCATCTCGTTCCTGTTGATCTCATAGACACGACATCCGTTATAGAGTCCGTAAGGGTATCAGAGCCCGATGAACTGTATCACCTGGCCGCGCAGAGCTTTGTGGGCGCCTCATTTGAGCAGCCCATAGGCACGGGCAATGTTACCGGTGTTGGCGTGATAAGGTTCCTTGAGGCAGTGAGGCAGATAAACCCCGGGATAAAATTTTACCAGGCATCCACGTCAGAGCTGTACGGCAAGAACAGCCCGGCGCCGCAGTCAGAAGGCACTCCCTTCCGGCCTTCGAGCCCATACGCAATGGCGAAACTCTATGGCTTCTGGGCCACGAGGATATACAGGGAGGCATACAACATATTCGCCTGCAACGGCATCCTGTTCAACCACGAAAGCCCTTTAAGGGGCCTTGAATTCGTGACCAGGAAGATAACAAACAGCGTTGCAAAGATAGCGCTGGGCATAGAGAATGAGCTGGTGCTTGGAAACATGGATGCCAAGAGGGACTGGGGCTATGCGCCGGAGTATGTTGAATGCATGTGGATGATGCTGCAGCAGGATGAGCCGGATGACTTTGTCATAGCAACAAACGAGACGCACAGCGTCAGGGAGCTCGTTGAGGCCGCGTTCAATGCAGGCGGGCTTGACTGGCAGGACCATGTGAAGACAGACAAGAGGTTCTTCCGGCCACTGGACGTCAACCTGCTCCAGGGCAATTACGCCAAGGCAAAGGAGACTCTTGGATGGGAGCCGAAGACGAAGTTCAGCAAGCTTATTGAGATTATGACAAAGAAGGATATGGACAGGTGGGAAAGGTGGCAGAAGGGCGAGAGGTTCCCGTGGGATGCCCCAAACTACCCGAATGAGAACAAGATAATATCATCCAAATCAAAGCTTGAGAGATAGCCATGTCAATTGAAAGGGTTGAGCACGAAGGGGAAACCATTGCGCTTATCGTGCGCGGGGATTTTGAAGAGGAAGGCGCAAAGTTCTTTACTAATGACGATAACCCCCTTCAGCTCGGTGTCATAAACCAGAAGGCGGGCCAGGAAACCCAGCCGCATGTGCACAGGGAGCGCGAGGTTGCAATCAAGAGCATCCAGGAGGTTGTGCACGTGGACAGGGGCAGGGCCCTTGTGAAATTCTACACCCGGGATGGAAACAAGGTAGGCAGCAGGATCCTGGAAAGGGGGGACACCATACTTTTGATGAATGGCGGGCATGGTTTCAGGATGCTGGAAGACACAAGGCTCGTGGAGATAAAACAGGGCCCATACGACGAATCAAACACAGTAAAGATTGAGGTGTGAAATGATACCGGTTTCTAAGCCAACGATTGGGGAAAGGGAGCTGGAATATGTCACAGAGTGCCTCAAGACAGGATGGATATCATCAAGTGGCAGGTTTGTGAAAGAGTTTGAGGACGGTTTTTCTTCCTACTGCGGAGCCAGGCAGGGCATCAGCACAACCAGCGGGACAACCGCGCTGCAGCTTGCCTTGGCCTCGCTTAAGATAGGGAAGGGCGATGAGGTCATAGTGCCCTCCTTCACCATGATAGCGACCATTGCTGCGGTCGTGCATGCAGGAGCGAAGCCTGTATTCGTGGACTCAGAACCTGAAACATGGAATATTGACCCGGCCAAGATAGAGGATATTGTAACCAGCAGGACAAAGGCCATAATGCCTGTTCATCTGTTCGGGCATCCGTGCGACATGGATCCCATAATGAAGACCGCGGAGAAGCACGGGCTCCGGGTCATAGAGGACGCTGCAGAGGCTCACGGCGCCGAGTACAGGGGCAAAAGGGTTGGCTCAGTTGGTGATGTTGGTTGTTTCAGCTTCTATGCGAACAAGATAGTGACCACAGGAGAGGGCGGCATGCTCGTAACAAACAATGAAGCTGTTGCCGAGAGGGCGAGGTCGCTCAAGAACCTCATGTTCGATAAAGAGAGGACGTTCATACACAGCGAGGCCGGGTTCAACTACAGGATGACAAACATACAGGCGGCAATAGGGCTTGCACAGTTTGAGAGGATAGAGGAAACCATAGAGGCCAAGAGGAGGAACGCCCGGCTCTACAATTCCCTGCTGGCAGATGTTCAGGGCATAACAGCACCAAAAGAGATGTCATGGGCAAAGAACGTCTACTGGATGTATGCCGTGCTTGTGGAAGACGGCTTTGGTGCTTCAAGGGACAATCTAAGGAAGGGGCTGGAGAGTCGGGGCATAGAGACCAGGCTGCTCTTTGCTCCGGCACACATGCAGCCGTTCCTGTCAGACCCGGGTCTCTCCGCAAAGGATTATCCTGTGGCTGAGATGCTGTACAAAAAGGGGCTTTACCTTCCTTCTGCTGCCTCACTCACAAGGGATGAGATAGAAGAGGTCTGTAATGCAATAAAGGATATACAGAAATCCAGCTGAATTGATGCTGCAAGGAGCGTAGATATTATGCTAAAGAAAGTTGTATTGTTTGCAAATGGCCTGCCGGACGCCGGCGGCGCCGCAAGGCTGATGATGGAGGAGGCCGACTTCTTCAGAAGGAGGGGCGTGGAAACAAAGCTGCTTCTCTTCAAACTCAACCCCAAGGCTCTGTTCGGGCATAAAGAGCTGGACGTTGAGATAATCGGGGCCAGCGGCACGGTGTCAAGGGTCAGGGCGCTCAGGAAGAGGCTGAAGGAAATAAACCCTGACCTGATAATCTGCGACTCTTTCTGGAGCAGCTATTACCTGTACTTCGCAACCATGTTCACCGGCATACCATACGTTTCGCATGTTCACGCAACATTCTTCTGGTTCTACGATGAGCCCTACCCCCTGAAGTATGCACTGCTGCACAGGCGCGTATTCGACGAGATAAGGAACTCCGTGCCCGGGCACAGGGAATTCATAACCAAGAACCCGGGGCTGGGCATGTGGAAGAAGCTGAAGCTCAATGCCCTTGCGCTGATGGACTACCTCTCCATCAGAAAGGCCAGGAAGGTTTTTGTCCTGTCCAATCACATGAAGTGGGAGTTTGGAAGGATATACAAGAAGGATGCCGTGGCTGTAAGGGGCTGCCTCAAGCCAGAGATATTTTCATACAGGCCAAAGAAGAACATCAAGAAGTCTCTTGGCATAATGGGTAAGAAGATGATATTGAACGTCAACGTACTCCATAAGAGGAAGAGGGTTGACCTGCTCATACGTGCCTTCGCAAAACTGCGGAAAATGCGTGATGACGTCTTTCTCGTTATCGGCGGCAGCGGCGATCAGGAGCATAGACTCAGGTCTCTTGTAAAGGGACTGAATCTTGATAATGATGTAAAATTTGTTGGCTATATCAAGGACGGGGAGCTATGGGACTACTACTGCTCAAGCGACGTGTTCGTGCACCCGAACTGGGCGGAGTTCGCCATATCGCCATTTGAAGTACTTGGCCTGGGCAAGAAGGTGATATGGACAACAGAGATGGAGAATGACAAAGGCTTCCTTGACAAGAACCAGCTGTTCGTTACAGAGCCTGACGTTGACTCCCTGACAAAAACAATGAACAGGGCATTGAATACCAAGATGACCGGCAGGATTGATATGTCAAGGTACACATGGGACAGGTACTTCACAAAGATATACGAGGCATGTGAAGATGCTCTGAAAACAAAATAAGACAGCCTAACCGTTTTTCTTTGCAGCAATCAGAATCCAGTCCCGGAGCCCGGGCTTAAGTCTGAATATCGGCTTCAGTAGCCTCCTCTTGAACGTTGAACTGGTTTCAGCAAAGAACTGTGTTTTGAAGACATCAAACCCGTGCCTGCTGAGCAGCCCCGATATGGTCTTCGCATTGTGCTTGCAGGCCTTGTCAAAGCCGTCGAACGGGCTGCCCCTGAGCCTGTAGCGCAGGCTTGAGCAGTTCGAGTGGGTCACGATGAGTATTCCGCCTTCTTTGAGGTGTTTGCGCATGTTGTCAAGGAACAGACCCTGGTTGTCAACCAAAGCCAGCATGTCACCGGCAAGCACGGCATCAAATTTCCTTTTCAGGTTGACTGTCTCAACATTATCCACAACAATACCGCTAAGGCCGATTTCGTTCTGCAGGTCAACGCCAACGTACTCGGATGAAGCCGCCTTCATGAAATCATGCCACTCAGGGCTGTTGCCCACACAGCCGCAGTCCAGAACAGACTTTCCTGTTATAAATGGCCTGATGGCTTCGTATATTTCATTCTTCACATGCGCATAGTAGCCTTCTGCAATTTTTTCATTCATGCTGAATCATATTATAACTGTTTTGGGTTTTTTAAATACCAACCGGACTTCCCTCCATTGAGTCCGGGATTCTGATGCCCATCAGCTTCAGCACCGTTGGCGAGATGTCCCTGATATCGGCATTGATCTTCTGGCTCCTGGCTTTGGCCCCCTTGCCAGAGATGATGAAGAAGCCCTCTGTTGAGTGCACCGCATCGTCCGGGCCCTTCTCGGTTGCCCAAGAATAGAGCGACCCGCTTCCGACCATGCTGTTGGCGCCCCAGTGAAGGTTATCAAAATAGACCAAAAGGTCCGGAGCACTATCGCCTGGTTTGGGCTCGAATATTATGGTATCCATTTTCCTGCCCCTGTCATCGCGGATGTTTTTGAGCTTGTCAATGAGTTCCTTTTTCAGAGCTTCGGTCTGGTCCTGTTCCACAATTCCCTTGGGGTCCCTGCCCTTAACGTTAAGATAGATGCTTGCATAGTACGCACCAAGTGCAAAGGCCCTTGTCCTGCCCCAGTCAACATCGGCGCTGAGTATTGAAAGGGTTTTTTTGGGTTTTCTTTTCAGATGGAGGTAGCCCTCTCTCATCAGCCATTCATTCACGTTTACCCTGCCGTCCATCCTATGTGCCCCGTGGTCTGACATCAGAACCACTGCCGTATCGTCATCAACTATTTTCAATAGACTGCCGATTTCTTCATCTACATATATCAGGAAGTCTTTAATGGCGTCCCTGAACTCCGAGTCGGGTTCATGTTTCCTGTGTTTGTTATCAATATATCTCCAGAAGTTGTGCATCATGGCGTCTGTTGAATATATGACTGCCATGAAGAAGTCCCATTCCTTTCTATTAATGAGGTGCCTGATGACCTTGAACCTTTTTTTGGTAAGCTCATAGAGTTTTTCCATGAGCTCTGCACGCTCCAGCAGCCTGGGGTCCGGGACCTTTATCCTGTATCCGCCTGTCATCTCATCAAGCTCTTTCTGGAGCTCAACGGGGTACGTGCATTCGGCATTCTCGGGTGTCAATATGCCGGATATCATCAGGCCGTTCACGGGCTTTGGGGGATATGTCATCGGTACGTTAACAACTATCACTTTTCTACCGTTCTTAGAAATCACGTCCCATACACAATCATCCTTTACCAGGGTTGAGTTTATGACACCAATGTCCTTGTACGAGCGGTTGAGCCTGTAGACATAGTCATAGATGCCTATGGCAGAAGAATCCCTGCTGGTTGCCATGGAGGCCCATGCATTCGTTGATGAAGGCGGCGTGGAGCTCCTGAGCGTGCCCCAGATTCCCTGCGAAGCAAGCCTGCTTATGTTCGGCAGCTCCTTTTCATATCTTTCAAAGACAAGCTCAGGCGGAACACAGTCAAGCCCGATTACCAAAACCTTTGTCATTTTATCACCATGAAACCAATGCATCACATAATATCAAAACATCAGCCTATGTATCCCAGTCCCCTCAGCCTCTCCTTCATCTGCTCTTCCTCCTCTTTGGTGAAAACCCTTTCCTGTTTTTTTATCTGCTTCTCTGTCCCGGACCTTTCTTTCTCTTTCTCAATCCCATCCCTGAATATATCAAGTACCTTTCCATCAATGTCACCGGGCACCGGAATACCCATTGAATACAGCACTGTCGGCAGTATGTCTGTGATGTTTATGCCGCTTATGGTTGTCGGTTTGATATTGTTCTCATTATAGGCCATGAATATGCCATAGAGTGAATGTTTGGAAAGGCCTATAGGCGGACCTATTTGATTATGCTTAAGGTTCCAGGTCTCCGGCGCATAATTAGAAGGCCAGAAAACCATGTCAGGGCCATTTCCTGCTTCGCTTCCTGAATATGTGTCCTTTCCAAGATATATTTCACCCCTTATCCTTTGGCCGCTCTCGGGGTCTGTGATGTTCAAGAGCCTCTCTTCAATCTGCCTGATAACCTCTTCCTTTTCTTCTGGCTCAACTATGCCCTCAGGCTCCCTGCCCCTGAGGTTGACAAATATCTTGCCTGAGGCTGTGCTGAATGCCTTGGTCTTTGACCAGTCAACATGGGACATGACAGGCTTTGACGAGTATGAAAGCGCGCCCTGCGCCCTCAATGATATTCTTTTCTTTAGAATCCTTTTGATGCCCAGTTTCTCAGACAATTTCACGGCCCTGTCCCTGGTTAATCCGACCCTGGAAAGCATCCGGGATTTCTTGCTGCCTTTTTTCAAAGTCATCATGCCCATATTCATGAGTATGTTGTTTATCAAGACCGTGTTCTTCTGCCTCTCCACGCCGTGGTCGGAGACTACGAATATGCTGGTATCGCTGGTTTTGTCCTTCTCGGCAGTCTCTATTATTTTCTCGACCTCTTCGTCGGTTGCCCTTGCTATCTCTGACATAGCATCGTTGTCGTTCCAGAATATGTCATATGCGGATTCAAGGCATGTGAACAGCACGGCAAACAAATCCCATTCATGCCCCTTCATCAAAAGCCTTGCTGTTTCCCCTCTCTTTCTGATTGTTTCAATGTATTCGTCCTTGTCCTTCAGGTTCTTTGGGAATATCCTGTATCCTGTCCTTTTGAGCAATTCCATGAGCCCGGCGGGCTGGACGAAGTCGGAAACGCCCGGCGGTGTCGTAAGCCCGGATATCATAATGCCGTTGATTGTCTTGAAAGGCGGATAGGTTGGGTGGAAGTTCATGATTATTGATTTCTTGCCGTATGCCTCCATTATATCCCAGATACCATCTGTCCTTATGAGCCCGGAGTTAACCGCAAAGTTGCTGATGTATTCTCCTTCTTTCCTGACGTCATAACCGTATATTCCGTGCTTTCCGGGGTTCTTTCCGGTAAGTATGCTGGTCCAGGCACACGGCGAAAGAGGTGGTATGACTGATTTTGATTTGCCTATGAGGTTGTTCCTGAAAATGCGGCTTATTCTGGGCAAATCTTTATAATTGTCCCATCTCTTAATGCTATCAACGGTCTCGCCGTCAAGGGCTATTATCAATGCTTTTCGCTTCGGTTTGCGGAGCATAAGTCATCCTAAAAAGAGTGTAAAGTTAATATTTAAATTAATAAACAAGTATATCACTGTGTTGGAGTTTGCAGAGGCCGTTGCTGTGCTAAAAACGCTTCTACAGGCTCTTGATTTGATGGGTGTTTGGATGTCAAGGATATTCATAACTGGCGTTGCGGGTTTTCTGGGGAGCCATCTCGCCGACCGCATGCTGGAAAAGGGTCATGAAGTTGTTGGTTGCGACAGCCTGATAGGCGGGTATCTGGACAATGTCCCCGAGCGGGTTGAATTCTATCAGTATGACTGCATATACCTGAATTCAATGAAGAAGCTAATCCGGGGATGTGACGTGGTTTACCACTGCGCAGCCACTGCGTATGAAGGGTTGTCCGTATTCAGCCCGCATCTGATAAGCAAGAACATATATGAAGCAAGCGCATCTGTTATTTCGGCGGCAGTTGCAAGCAACATAAAAAGGTTTGTTTTCTGTTCATCAATGGCCCGATACGGCAAGAACAAAGTCCCCTTTACAGAGAGCATGGAACCCATGCCTCAGGATCCGTATGGAATATCAAAATATGCGAGCGAACTTCTTCTAATGAACATGGCCAAAACCCACGGGATGGAGTATGTGATAGCTGTTCCCCACAATATAATCGGGCCAAGGCAGAAGTATGACGACCCCTACAGGAATGTGGCTGCTATTTTCATAAACCGTATGCTTCAGGGCAAACAGCCGATAATATACGGTGATGGCGAACAGAAGCGTTGCTTTTCCTTTGTGCAGGATGACATAGACTGCCTCGAGAAGCTGGCTTTCCAGAAGGGGCTTGATGGCGAGGTTATAAACATAGGCCCCGACGAGGAATTCATAACTATAAACCAGCTCGCCGGTGCAGTTGCTGAGCTGCTCGGTTTAGAGCTTAAACCGGTCTACATGCCCGGCCGCCCGCAGGAGGTCAAGTTGGCAAACTGCTCTGCTGAAAAAGCAAGGAATCTTCTTGGCTATAAAACCGGATACAGCCTTAAGCAGGGTCTCAAGGAAATGATTGCTTTCATAAAAGAGCGCGGCGCAAAGCCATTCAAATATCATCTGGACCTTGAGATAGTTAACAAAAAAACCCCGAAAGTGTGGAGGGACAGGATGCTATGAAAATTGTTGTAACAATCCCGGTTTATAATGAAGAGGAAACGATAGGCGGGGTTATAGACGGTGTTAAAAAACAGGCCTCCGGGCTGTCAAGTGACTATAAGATAATAGTCGTTGATGATGGTTCAACTGACAAATCGCCTGAAATCGCAAAAAAACACGGGGCTGCGGTTTATTGCCATCCCCGCAACTACGGCCTGGCCGAAACATTCAGGACAGAAGTGGAGAAAGCCGTAAAGGAGAAACCGGATATCATCGTGCATATAGATGCGGACGGACAGTATGATGTGGGTGACATACCGAGGCTGATTGAGCCCATTAAAAATGGCGAGGCTGAGCTTGTTTTGGGTTCCAGGTTTTTGGGAAAGATAGAGGACATGTCGTTCCTGAAGAGGCAGGGAAACAGGGCTTTCTCAAGCGTAATCTCTCATATGACAAAGACCAAGATAACAGATGCACAGACAGGATTCAGGGCATTCACCAGGAATGTTGCCCAGAAGCTCAGCATAAAATCAAGACACACTTACACACAGGAGATGGTAATAAGGGCCTCAAGGGAAAAGTTCAGGATAAAGGAAATCCCCGTTAATTTTTCAAGAAGGGAATCAGGGAAGAGCAGGCTTATATCAAACCCCTTTGGATACGCTGCAAGGGCATGGCTTAATATATTAAGGATATACAGGGACTATGAACCCCTCAAGTTCTTTGGCAGCATAGGAGCTGTTCTGATTGGAATCGGCATTTTGCTTTCAGTATATATCATAGTCCTTCTGTTTACTCAGGGCATGAGCATAATAGACCAGAGGATACCAACCATATTAGTGAACATGCTTTTTTATGTGAGCGGCATCCAGATACTGTGCTTTGGGTTCCTGGCGGACAGGAAAGTTTGACTGCAGCTACAGCTTATTTATGTAATCCCTTGTGGCCGGCAATCCCGCTATTGCAGAAATAATATATCTCAGTGTCATGAGGAAACCGACACCCAAAACGAGTGGGGCGGGTATGCCGGGGAACAAGAGTATCATTGCAGAGTCCCTTGTTCCCATTCCTGCAAATGTTACTGGTATCATACCTATAAGTATGGCTATTGGCACCAGAGCGAAAACGGATAATATACTCGGTGAAAGATCAAAACAAAGAAAGAAAAGGTAAACCTGAAATATGCACAAAAACCAGAGCAGGAATGTGATGCCCATCGCAGACAGGAAGAGCCTTCTGTCCTTTCTGATATTATCAAAGAAATCACAGAAGCTTACAATAACTTTCCTTATCCTCTCTTTCCTCATGATAAAACTAATTCTCTTAAGATAACGAATATTAAAAAAAGCTACCATGAGTAGAACAGGTATTAATATCAGAAAAAAATAACCGGTCAAACCCATAGCGAAGATGCCGATAAGGGCCAATATAGACAAGGCAAACAAATCCATGCCCTTCTCAAATATTATACTGCTGTTGCCACTCTTTAGATCCAGTAAGTTTTCCTTTTTCAGGTAGTGTGCCTTTGTGAAGTCACCGAGCCTTGATGGCGTAATAATATTGAAAGAAAAACCAAGCAATGTGAGCTTGATTGATTTCATTATGCCTATATTATATTTTTGTCTTATTAGATATTTCCATCTTATCCCATTGAGCGTAATGGTAAAGACAATAAACAACATTGATATCGATAGTATAAACGGATTTATGGCCAACATGTAGCTGGCGAAACTTGTTATATCTATCCTAATAAATATTATTACGAATATCAACACCGTTATGAGAAGCGAAAGCAGAATTCTACATCTCATCTGAGCTCTCCCATTTTCTTATCAGTATGATTGATTTTTTTGGCCATATCAATCATCAGAATCATCTCCTGCGGAGAAGGAAAAAACCTCTATTCCTGCAGATACAATCCTCCTAAGTTCTCCAAGTGATCTTAGCGTCTTCATTCTGTTCAATATGTATCCTGGCCTTAGATAGAATCTTTTGTATGCCTCCTTGACCATGAGTCCTATTTCCTTGTCCGTGAGCTCCGTGAAAACATAGCTGTGGAACCCTATCGTGTGTATCTTTGAGAGGTCACAGGCGGTGCCGTCCTCAATCTCCGGAACCTTTTCCTTTACCATATCAAAGACCTCTGTGCCGGGAAATGGCGTGAACGCGCCGAATGTTGCTGTGGTGGGTTCTATTTCCCTGATGAACCTTATGGTATGATTGACAGTGTCCATTGTATCACCCACGCACCCAATCATGACATGGGCATGTGTCTCCATTCCTATTTCATTTGCCCATTTGAATGTCTTCCTGGTCATGTCAATCCGGATTCCCTTGTTAATATTGTCAAGAATCCTCTGCACCCCGGACTCAACCCCGAACCTGAGCATATGGCACCCTGCATTTTTCATTTTTATCATCAGACCCCTGTCAACCGTGCCTACCCTTGCGCTGCATATCCAAGATATGTCAATGCCGCGCTTTCTTATCAGTTCGCAGATTCTTTCAACCCTTTGCCTGTTGGCCGTAAACGTTTCATCCCTATAGAATATCTCCTTGTAACCCATGCCCGCTATCTCTTCCATTTCATCCACAACGTTTTCAGGGCTTCTTGCCCTAAGCGTGCTTCCGTAAAAACTCGGTGATGTACAGAAATTGCACCTGCCGGGGCACCCCCTTGAAGTTATTGCTGTTATCCATGGAATCCTCTTTACAAGCGGGTTGAAGTAAGAGAAATCTTTTATGTAGCTCCTGTCAGGGAACGGAAGCTCATCAAGGTTCTGGATGAAAGGGTAGGCTTCGTTTATTTTTTTCTTCCCGTTTTCCCTGAAGCCGACCCCCCTTATTTTTTTTGGATCGCTTCCTCTTGAAAGAGCATTAATCAGGTCCCTTATTATGTACTCGGGCTCCCTCATTACAATAAAATCAAGCCCTGTTTCCTCAAGGCTTATTTTTGGAAGGAACGTGACATGAGAGCCATATGCCATTGTTGTGGCGTTTCCTATGTTCTTGAGTTCCTTAAGTGTCTCCACATCTTCCCTGAAAGACATGGTTGAGGTTGGTATTATTATTGCTTCGGGTTTTCTGCGTTTAACCACTGCTTTGACGTATTCCATGTCCTTGTCGCTGCTTTGTGTATCAAGAAACACTATCTCATGTCCTTCGTTCTTCAGTATGGTAGCGATATAAAGCAGAGTTGAAGGCGGAAACTTTGCCGCTGCTATCCTCTTGCCCTTGCACCAGCAGCCGTAGAACAAATCCCTTACAACATTTTTGGCGTATCTGCTCGGAGGGTTCAGAACCATTACTTTCATAGCATCATCTCTATTATATGCGATAGTTATATGATTTATTTATAAAAGGAATAAAAACAACAGTAGTTGAACTGTCAGAATAGAAAAGTAAATGTATATGTGTTTATTTTCTGTTTCTTTCAAACAATATGCAACCGGTAATGACAGCAGGAAGAATGCCGGAAGCAGTTGCTTGATGAAAAAACCGTAAAGCACAGCAAAGGATATTATGAATGTTATTGCTGCTGATATGGAGAACCTGTTCATGAGTGACAAATTCTTATGGTTCATCATGTTACCTGATGTATTTTGATTGTAAAAAGAGCTCTCCTCGCCCCTATATGATATCCAGATACTAAGCAGGCCGAAGAGTGCTAATACAATCAATGGTATGCCAAAGTATGTCAGATAGTATGTATAGATCATGGGCATCGCCTGTAAAGGTGCCTGGGCAAGGAGATGGTATGTGGCATAATGACTGTGTATGTTTTTGGCCACTATCGCATTAAGAAGCATGTTATAGTTAAAAGCAAGGAAGAGAAGTACTGGCATCACAGCGCCTGAGAACAGCAAATAGATGCATTTGGGTATGCCCCTGGTTTTAAATCTCCAGATTATCAGTATCAGAAATGGTAGGAATAACACAAGGCCCGATAATTTTACAAGCGATGTGACCGAGACCAATATTCCAGAAACCGCCAACAGTTTGTTGCTATCTTTTTCAATAGCGGTGAGAAAAACGTACGTGCATATAAGAAACAACAGCGGCATTATGGCATCCTGCACCGGAGTTGCAGTGTATATGAGAAGAACCGGCACCAGCATGAAAAGGAATGTTGTCTTCAGCGAGGTTGTTTTGCCAAAATATTTTCTTATCAGGAGATACATAACCACTGGTATGAAAGCAACAAGAAACCACTGTGATAGGGCGAACTGGGGCGAGTCAAAAGAAGATGGGCTAAACGCGTATATGAATGTTGAGAGATAAAGGGGTAATAATGGCGGCTGCATGGCAGACCTTATGTACTTGCCTCCAACATAACCACTCTCCAAATCTTCATCCGCATTCAGGGCAAGGGTGTCTGCCCACTTCCAGATTCCAAGTTCCTGGAAACTGTCAATTATCTGTGACCTTAGCTCGAGATTCCAAGTATCCTGAAGTGTGTGATAATTGGAAAGGTAATAACCAGGACCCTTTTCAGCAACCAGCAGCGCAAGATTGTAATTTCCCTGCGCATCAGTACATCGGTACGGCGATATCGACCAGACACCGACCTGTAGCGTCAGCATAGTTACGAAAAGCAACACAAGCAAGTTTTTCTTCTTGAACCCAAAAGAGAACTTATATGAAAGTGCGAAAAGGGTTATGGCTAATGAAAAGACCAATATACCGTGGATTGTTGCACTGAAGCCTGCTGCCTCTGTTATCCAAGGCAAACTAAGGAATGTGTTTTTTATAATGGCATAGAAAAAGAAGATTATGAATATGAGGTATATCCACAGGTTTTTTCTCCTTTCTATAAAGGCATAGGTATTGCTTGCCATGAATTTATAGTATTGATATGCCTTTTTATATTAAACACATATTCTCTTAATATGAGCACGAACAAGAAAAGATATGCAGACATCATACTTGAAATTATCCCAAGACTTTTGTCCTCCCTTGACACTAATAAACACTCACATACGTTTGGTTGTTTTGACAAGGCTTACTGGCTCTATAAGACATCTGATATACCATGCGCGAGATTCCAGGAACCCGTATTGACATTGGCCCTTCTTTACAGCTATTCGTTCAATGGCAACATATATTATCGCAATGAAAGGATAAGGGAATATGCCATTGCCGGCATAAGGTTCCTTTCGAAAATCCAAAACAGGGACGGTTCTTTCAACGAATGGTATCCAAACGAGCACAGCTATGTTGGAACTGCTTTTCCCTTATATTTTGTCTCTGAAGCTTTCAGGACGTTGGAACTAAAGAATGATAAGCTGGTTAAGGCATTCAGCAAGGGCGGCAACTGGTTGGGAAAAACCAAGGATGAAGAGCAGCCATCAAATCAGGTGGCTGGTGCCATAGCAGCACTGCATAACATCTATGTTATAACAGGCGATGAAAGATACAGGAAATTGGCTGACAGGAAACTTCGTGGGATAAAACAATCCGTAGAAGGATGGTTCCCTGAGTACGGTGGTCCTGACCTTGGATATCTGACTTTAACAATTGACTTCCTTGCGAAATACTGGAAGGATAGCAAAAACAAACGGGCTTTGCAGCGTTTAGAATCTGCGCTGTCTTTTTTGAAATATTTTATACACCCGGATGGCTCCTTGGGCGGTGTTTATGGCAGTAGAAACACGGAGTTCAAAGTTCCATACGGTTTGGAGATATTATCCAAGCAAAACAGAGACGCAGATTATGCAGCAAGAATGATATATGAAAATATTGAAAGGACACTGAATCCTTCAATGATGGATGAAAGATTTGCTTTACAATATCATTCGTCTTATCTGCAGGCCTTCCTGGAGAATTTGAGAAACAGAGAAGTAAAGGAAAGCAGAACTCTAAAATTAGACTCTACCAAGTTATTCAAAGATTCGGGCCTATTCGTGCACAACAATGGCCGCTATTATTTCATTTCAAATCTGAAAAAGGCGGGCGTTTTCAGGCTATTCAAGAATAACGGGGAACAGGTTTGCGATGATTCGGGCATTGTTTGCAGCCTCGGAAAAGACACGCTTGCAACGCAATGGAATGACTCCTCTGAATACAGAATCAATGGAAACAAAACAAATATAAGCGGCAAATTTGTGAGGCTTTGCCCGACGCAGAGACTCAGCCCCCAAAAGAACATATTGCTTAGGTCCATTCTTTTGACTATGGGGAACGTATCCCATTCCGCAATCAAAAAGATGTTCAGGAAGAAATTAATAAAGGCAGCGAGAAAGACGGGCATTGTTTATGAGAGAGAAATAGAGTTGCAGGGGGACAGGGTCATTGTCACCGATGATATCAAAAACCCCCATGGTCTTGAATTGAAAAATATTCATCTTAGCTCTGGCTTTGTATCGCCATATGTTCCGACAGCACATTTCTTCAAGAAAAGCGACATTATTGCCCCGGAAAAAGTGGGGTTGAAGCTGAGTGATTTTCCCGTAAAAAGGACTTACCGCTTATAAATTTATATGCCCAATATATCTTGATAACCATGGACAGGAATTTTTGGAAAGATAAAACCGTGGTCGTCACCGGCGGCGCCGGTTTTCTTGGTTCGCATATAGTCGACAAGCTAAAAGAAATGGAGCTGAATGACATAGTGGTTCCGAGGTCCAAAGATTATGACCTCAGGCTGATGGAAAACTGCAGGCACATCACAAAGGATGCTGACATTGTCATTCATCTGGCTGCAAAGGTCGGGGGCATAGGTCTGAACCTGAAAAAGCCCGGGGAGCTTTTTTATGACAACCTAATAATGGGGATACAGCTGATGGAAGCCGCCAGGCTGGAAAAAACCAAAAAATTTGTTGCTATTGGAACTGTGTGCGCCTATCCAAAATTTACGCCGGTTCCATTCAGGGAAGAGGACATCTGGAAAGGCTATCCGGAAGAAACCAATGCGCCATACGGACTTGCAAAAAAGATGCTTCTTGTGCAGTCAGTTGCATACAGCAAACAATACGGCTTTGACTCAATTTTCCTGCTCCCCGTCAATCTTTACGGGCCCAGGGATAAGATGGACCCGGAAACATCGCATGTCATACCGGCAATCATAAAGAAATGCACGGACGCCATAGAAAACAGGGAAGGCAAAATAACCGTTTGGGGTGACGGCACACCGTCAAGGGAATTTTTGTATGTTGAAGATGCTGCGGAAGGCATTCTGCTTGCCACAGAGCGCTATGACAGCCCCGAACCCGTGAATATTGGATCAGGACAAGAGATAACAATAAAAAATCTCGTTGAAAAGATAGCAAACCACACCGGTTTCGGGGGGGAGATTTTATGGGACACGTCCAAGCCCGGCGGGCAGCCAAGAAGGTGCCTGGACGTAAGCAGGGCCCGGAAGGAATTTGGGTTCGTGGCAAAAACCGGGCTGGATGATGGTTTAAAGAAGACCATAGAATGGTACAGGTGTGAAAGAAATGCAAAGGAAAACAACGGGCATTAAAAACACCCTGGTTATCCTTGTATGGAATGAGATTGGTTCAATAAGAAAACTGTTTGAACAAATACCCCTTGACAGCGTTGATGAGGCAATAGTGATAGATCCGGGCTCTGATGACGGAACCGTTGAATTTCTGAGCGGAAGGGGCCTGCCTGTATATTTTCAGGAAAGGAGCGGCAGGGGAAACGCATTTATGGAAGGGCTCAGGCGCGCAAAAGGGGAAAACATCATATTCTTCAGCGGTGACGGAAACGAAGACCCAAAGGACATTCCAAAAATAGTGAGGTACCTTGAAATGGGGAACGACCTTGTCATTGCAGGAAGGAACATATTCAGGGATTCGGAGACAGATGACTCCGATGACCCCATTCGCATAAGAAAATTCTTCAACATAGCATGCAGCCTTCTTGTAAGAATTATATGGAAATCGGGCGTTAGGGACGCAATCAATGGTTTCAGGGGCATGAAAAGGGACGCCATGGAGAGAATGTGTCTGGACGCGCCAAAACATGAGATAGAGTTTCAGAGCACAATCAGGGCATCAAAGCTTGGGATGAAGATAAAGGAATTCCCTACAAAAGAGCTATGCAGGATGGGCGGACCAAGGAAGCCAACGGCCGGTACACTGCAGTTGGCCTGCAGTTTTTTGAGGTTCTTTGCAAAGGAGCTTATCAAAGGCAGGGAATTTGCAGCAGGAAACCGGCAAAAGTGTGCAAAATAATTTATAAACACCATCAATCCTAATTATATGAACCCGTCAAAGTTTTTGCCAATCATAGGACTGATGCTGTTCATCTACGTGGTGATTAGCAATAATCCGGGGGCCATAGCCTCGGCTTTCCTTTCCATAAGCCTGCCATGGCTTTTGCTGTCCATAGCGCTTTCCTTTTGCGTTCTGTTCCTGAAGGGCCTGAAATGGAAGGCTGTTATTAGGCTTCATAACTTAGATTATCCGCTGGGGAGCTGCATCAAGGTATGGGCAACGGGCCTGTTCGCTGGCATAATTACCCCAGGCAGGGTGGGAGACTTCATAAGGGCATTCTATCTAAGGCGTAGGTTGAAGTCCTTTGGAATTTCTCTCTCAACAGTCATCGTTGACCGTATCATAGACATGGTTGTCGTTCTGTTGTTTGCGATAGTTGGCATAGTGCTGATGAATTACTGGTTTGGTTCCTCCATGGTCTCCTTTGGTTTGCTCTCTGTGTTCATCATTATAATCTTGGCCCTGTTGTACCTCGTTATGAAGAAGGGCGTCATGACTCTTGTGCTCAGGCCATTCTTCAGGTTTCTTGTACCAGCCAAGCACAAGGAAAGCGCAAGGGCAGGTTTCCACGAATTCTACGAATGTGTGGGGAAGCTTAAGCACAGGAAGGATGGTCTTTTGGTTGTTTCAATCTTCACTGTCCTAATATGGCTCTTTTCCATACTGCAGATATATGTCATCGGACTGGCTATAGGTATCACATTCAATTACTTGTTCCTTTTGGCTGTGATGAGTGTAGTTGTTATAATAGAGCTGATACCTGTCTCTGTATCTGGCCTGGGGACAAGGGAGCTGTTTCTGGCACTGTCGCTGTCATTGATTGGAATCGGCGCGGAAAATGCCATAGCGTTCTCACTGCTTTACATGATAATTGCCTACTGGAGCATTGCAATCATGGGTCTGGTTTTTTGGGTAAGGGATCCTGTTGAGATATCAAGCTCCAGCAGCTAAACATCGGAATAAGCTTAAATTAGTTTTTGCTTAAATCCTCAGTATGAAGATCAATATCAGCGAAAACAAGATACTGTTTGTTTTTCTGGCTGCCATAGGTATATGTCTTTGCATATCGGCCATGTCACGGGGATTTATATGGGACGAGGCCCATCACGCAAATCCTGCGCTGTTTCTCTATAACCTCGTTAAAGACTCTCCTCAGGATGTTCTTGCTTACGCGACCGACTATCACGCACACTATAAATTTTTCAGTGTGCTTGCTTCATACCCTCCAATGAACACTATTCTTGTGAGCGGCGCATACACCATGCTGGGCCCGGGCATCTTTGTTTCCAGGCTCGTTGCCATAGCAGAGTCCCTTATTATGCTTTTCTTCGTCTACAAGCTGTCCAAATTTTACAGCAGGGGCAGCAAATATATGCCTTTTGTCTGTGTTTTGCTCGCCGCCCTGCATCCCGTCATATTTCTTTTTTCCTCCAGTAACATGCTTGATATCGGCATGACGCTATTCATCGTGGCGGGCTCGTATTTTTTCATAAAATTCCTGAGGACCGAAAGGCGGACATACCTTTTTGGTCTGGGCATAGCCATGGCGCTTGGGATACTTTGCAAGCTTCCCATGGTTCTCTTCTTTGTGCCCCTGATTCTGGTAATGGTGCTGGAAAGGAAGCTGCACCTTTTCCACAGCCGGTCTGAGGATTTCCTCAGGGCACTCATAATCTTTTTGGTTTTTGTGTCGCCTTTCCTTGCCCAGCTCTGGTTTCTCCATTCAAACGGGATTTCCGGTGTTTTCATGGCCCACTGGGACAGGCCTTCCGAATCGGGCATATTGCAGAGCTTTCTGATAACAGAGCCCGAACTGGTTCAAAGCTCCCTTGGCGTGGTTTTTTACCAATGGTTCCTTGCCCCATTTCTTTTAATCGGCATTGTGCTCCTGCTCAGGAAAAGGAGGGATATTGACAAGCTTTTTTTGATAACCGCGGCGTTCTTCTTCTGGTTCTATACAAGCAATATAATATCCAATATACCTGACCCGAGGTTCGTGATGCCTGTCGTGCCTTTCCTTGTCATAATATCATGCCATGCGCTTGTGAGCATTGGCGAATGGGTAGGCACAAGGCGGCTTAAGCTGTTCGTGCTTGGCGTTTTCGTTGTTCTTGCCTCCGCGCAGAGCGCGGCCTATTATTCTTCAATAGATTATTATGACATTCCAAACCTTGACAGGGCTGCTATCTTTGTAATAGAGAACGCAAAAGAGCCCACATCAGTCCTCACAACATGGGGGCAGCCGCAGATGTTTGAATTCGCAAGGCTGGATAGTGAAAGGAAAATATATACCATGTATCTGCCCAAAGAGCTGGAGAACGTTGCAAAAGCTGTAAGAGGCGATTTTTCCTATTACCGGAGCATGGAATGGTGGGAACGGTTTGGGATAGAGCACCCGGTTCCGGATTACCTGATACTACACGAAAAGATATTCAGGGAGAAAGTCAGTTATGAATACAATCTCAGCCATTTTGAAGAAAATCCGGAATTTGAGCTGCTGGGGATAATTGAAAGCGATTACGAACCGAACAACAGGATATTTATTTATAAAATAGAGCATTAATCCTTATGGATAAACGGTTGGTTGCATGAAAGTTGTTGTTGCGAATCCGCCGTGGCCTGGCGAGGGCTATGGCGCAAGGACGAATGTAAGGTGGCCGCACAGGAGAGGGGACAAAAAGCTGTCATTCCCGATTTATCTGGCTTATACTTCGGCTGTGCTTAAGAGAGAGGGGTTTGAGGTTCTGGGCATTGACGCAGTGGAGAAGAGGCTTGGAATATCTGAATTTGTCAAAAAAATAAGGGAGTTCGGGGCCCGCGCCATAATAATGGAGGTATCAACACCTTCAATAGCGCACGACCTTGAGAGCGCACAGGCGCTTAAGCAGCAGATTCCGGGAATTTTCATTGTGTTGTGCGGCGCGCATATAACATTCTTTAACAAGTCCATCATTGAAGATTACGGATTTATTGACGCCTGTATAGACGGCGAATTTGAATATGCCGCGAGGGACATCTGCAGGGCAATCAGCAAGAAAAGGGGGCTGGATGGTATTGAGGGCATAATTTACAGGGACAGCAAAGGCAATGCGGTAAGGACGCCCAGAAGGGAAAGGATACAAAACCTAGATGAGCTTCCGTTTCCGGACAGAAAGGATTTCAGGATAGAGGACTACCAGCAGGCGTTTTATTGCGGCAACAAAACCGCACTGATGGTTTCAAGCAGAGGCTGTCCATTCCATTGCACATATTGCCTCTGGCCAAACACGTTGTTCTCGCACCAATACAGGATAAGGTCACCAAAAAGCGTTGTTGATGAAATGGAGATGCTTATCAGTGAAGAAGGCATTGACGAGGTTTTCTTTGATGATGACGAGTTCATGATAGACAAGAAAAAGGTCAGGGGCATATGCAAGGAAATAAAGAAGCGGAACATAAAGATAAACTGGCACTGCAACGGGAGGGTTGACATGGCGGATGAAAAAACACTGAATATGATGAAAGGGGCGGGCTGTTTCCAGATATTCTACGGTTTTGAGTCTGGTTCTGAAAGGATGCTTAAGTCCATGAAAAAGGGCATAACAAGGAAGCAGATGAAAAACGCGGTGGCACTTACAAAAAAGGCCGGCATTGTTGCGGGCGGCTCATTCGTTTTTGGTCTTCCGGGCGAGAGCAAGGATACCGTGAAGCAGACGATGAAGTTCGCAAAGGGCCTGGGGGCGGACTGGGTGCAGTTCACCCTTGCGGCCCCGTTCCCCGGAACCCCGTTTTATGATGAGGCAAAAGAAAAGGGCCTTCTGGAGATGGGTTCATGGGCAGAGCTTGACGGCACGCACGGCCCCATAGTCAAGACATATCACCTTTCAAGGAAGGATCTGGAAGGCATAATAAGGACGGCATACATAAGCTATTACACTGCACCCAAAGTCGTCTGGCAAAACCTGAAAAGGATGAGGGATTTTGAAGACATGAAAAGGATAGGAAGGGGGGTAAAATCTGTCCTTTCAAGGATATTGTATTACAAAAAATAGGGCATCAGCCGCTCCTGTATCGTATATAATTCGAGTATTCATTGATGCTTTTTCTGTAGTGCTCTGGTTTGAACTTGGCTATCAGGGTAAGCAGGTTTTTGCTAAGCAATGTCATGTGGCTGAGTCTTGGGTTTTTTAAAATCGCCCTGAAATTAAAGAACGTGAGCATGGCCGGCGTGAACCAGTCGCCAAGCTTCAATGACTCTCTTATGTAGAATTCTGTCAGTTTTTCAAGTGGTATTTCCTCGTAAAGGGGAAGATATGGGCTGGAATTCCACAGGAGATATTTTGGATTGTAGTAAGGCTTTGCCCAGTTGAAATCGGCCGGCAGTTTTCCGCTTTTTTTTGCCATGCTCTCAATATCTGTTCCAGGATATATCCTTGTTGGACCGGGGATTATTTTTATCTTGGATGAATCACCGCCTGATATGTCACGAAAGTATTTTATAAGCCGCATTGTCTTTCTTACGTCATTGAGCGTCTCGGTTGGGTGGTTGACCATAAAGCCAGTCTTTACGCTCACACCGTTGTCTATGCATGTCTTTATGCTTCGTTTTGCCTGCTCCACGGTTATTGCCTTTCTGATAACATCAAGCACCCTCTGGCTTCCGGATTCCACGCCGAGAAGCACTGCCCTGCATCCGGCCTTTTTCATCAGAAGGACTGTTTCCCTGTCTATATTGTTGACCCTGCCCCTGCAGTACCAGAGGGTATCCATGCCTTCCCTTATCATGCCGTTGCATACCTCTTTAAGCCATTTTTTATCCATTGTGAACGTATCATCCCATATGTCAAAGGCAGAGATATTGTAATCATCAACCAGCATGCGCATTTCATCAATGACCTTATCAACAGACCTCTTCCTGAAGCTTGAGCGCCAAAGTCTCCTGTTGGCACAGAAAACACACTGGTAAGGGCACCCCCTGCTAAAAACCACGGACGTGCATTTGCGGTTATGCGTGACCTCAAGCGTTGGGTTATACCTGTCAAAGGGCAGCAGCTCCCTTGCCGGCATGGGAAGCTTATCGATATCCTTTATGAATGGCCGGTCTTCATTGCGTATTATTCTGGAGCCCCTACGGAACGTAATGCCCCTTATCCCTGACAAAGAAGCTCCCCTTTTCAGAGCATCCGCTATCTCAACTATGCTTTCTTCGCCTTCGCTCCTTACGATGATGTCAACATCCTTCACGGTTTCCAGTGTCTGCACATCAGTTGAGAATACGTGCGGTCCGCCGAGGACAACCTTGCTGTCGGGAAAAACACTCTTTATCATTTTGGCTGTCTTGAAAACAGTGAACCTGAAATCAGTGATGCATGTCATCCCAAACACATCGCCGTCGGATTTCCTGACCCTGTTCATGAAAGACTTCTGGCTAAGCCGCTCGGCAAGGGCATCAATTATCTCAACCTCGTATCCGCTACTTTTGAGCACAGCCGCAAGCGATGCAAGCCCCAGCGGCGGAGCGTATGTTTTGGTTATGAATATGTCCGGGGGCACAAGAAAGACTATCTTCGTGCTGTTTTTCATAGTTAATATCTAAAGGGTAAGTTTAAAAACTTAAGATAAGCTTTTATTTGATATATAATTAAAAGAAGCATATGACGGAAAAGGAATTCATAGAGCTGCAGGGAAAGAAAGTGGAATTCAGGACGCAGTGGCGACAAGAAGTCATATACAGCAAGAAGCTCTATCTCAGGGTCGGCTCTGCCCTTGCGAAACAGCTGCTCAAGACAGGAATTAGCGCAAACCAGGTCACCTTCGTCCGACTCATCATTGGACTGGTTTCAATGCTGTTTTTTCTTAACATTGGTTACCCTTACCTTGTTGCCGGCATGGTCATATTCCAGGTCAGCATGATATTTGACTGCGCAGACGGCACCATAGCGAGGACCAAAGGAAGCGCCGGGAATTACGGCAAGTTCATAGAGCTCAATATTGACCGCTTCGTTGAATCCCTGCTTTTCATAGTCATCACATATGTTGTATATGTGCAGACCGGAAATCCTCTGGTGTGGATAATCGGCATGTTTTCCATCGGGCTTGAGTCGCTTATTGTAACCCATAAGTTCGGGCTGAGGTTCCTTTACAGCATGCCTTCCGGGGAGCTCAGGGAAACAATCAAAAAAAGGAATTTTCTGCTCGGCATCTTCACTTACACCAGCTTCAACAGGCATTTCCTGCTGATATTTTTTGTTATCTTTAACCAGCTTTTTTGGTATATGGTTATAGTGGCTTTTTACTACCTTGTTTTTTACATGGCCATGCTGGCCTTTTCGCACAAAAAACTCAGGTTGCCGTCGGTCAAGAAGGTGAATTGAATGAGGGTTTGCATAGTTTCACATGAATACAGTCCAAACATTGTCTCCGGGCTCGGGACTTCTATTGGCATGCTGTCAGAAGAGCTCCTGAAAAACGGCTTTGAAGTAACAGTTGTGACGCCAAAATCGAGAGGGGGCAAATCATATGAAAAAAACGGAAAACTTGAAGTTTTCAGGATTGGGGCTGGCTCCGGTATTGCCGGTAAAATCCCCGACCCCAGAATAGCTTTCAGCGCCGCGCTTAGAAAATTCAAAAAGAGATTTGATTTTACTGCATTTGATTTGCTTCATGTCTATGATGTTCATGATTCATATTTTCTTGACAGGAAAATAAAAGCGAAGGTGCCTGTCGTAATTTCAGTTAATGATTTTTATTCATACATAACCCCCTTAAATCTGTTCAGGTTTCCTTATCCCTGCGAGGGTTTGTTAAAAAGGTATCTGCACTATTCTATCACGAGGTACCTCAACAAAAAATACATCAAGATGGCTGATTTCATCATGACCAACACGGATTACGCCAAGAAAGTGCTTGTTGAAAGGGGTGTTGCCGATGGGGAAAGCATAGGAGTGGTTCACAGGTCCATGGAAACAGGAAATTTCATTGCGGGAAAAAACAAATACAAATCGCATAAAATCCTTTACATAGGCAACAATATGGAAAGAAAGGGGGTTATTCATCTTTTGGAGGCAATGGAACATGTTTTGGAAAAATACCCGGATTCAAAGCTTACTATAATAGGAAGGCCAAGAAAGGGGATGGAAAAAAGGATTCTTGGTTTGCTCAGGAAAAAACGCCTGGAAAATCACGTGGAAATGATCCCGTTTTTGCCGCCCAGCGGTGTTGCGAAAAGATTTTCAGCAGCAAACGTTTTCGTACTGCCTTCGCTTATAGAAAACCTTGCTGTCACCCTGCTTGAGGCAATGGCGTCTGCCACGCCCGTTGTATGCACGAATGTCGGTGCAAACACTGAGGCTGTTGACAGGCACTGCGGGTTTGCAATAGCTCCACGTAGCCCCGAATCGATAGCAGAGAAGATAACTGAGATTTTCAGCAACCCGGAACTGGCTTCACGGATGGGCAGCTCAGGAAAGGATAGGATAAGTAAAAAGTTCAGGAAATCAGACATGGGCAAAAAAACAATAGGGGTTTACAGGAAAACAATATCGTCCCGTAAGAGGTAATCACATGGTTTTTTCATTAACGTTTTTTCTGAAAAGGGCTGCCCTTGCTATTTTTCCGCTGGCGTAGAAAAAAACAGGGCCGCCAACCCCTATAGGAATGAGCATCATGACAATCCTGTAAATTACGGAAAATCCGGTTGCGGCAGCCAAGGGTATGCCAAGAGCCCCAAGCATGGCAACCAGGCTAAACTCCCTGGCGCCAAAACCGCCGGGGATTCCCGAAAACCTGCCTATTATCATGGATGCCCAGTAAAGGAGAAATGCAGTGGGATAGGTCATCCCAACTGAGAACGCAAGCCCGCAGTAATAAATTGTGAGCGGCGCCACGAATACGGTAAGCAGTGTCATGAAAGATATCTTTGCCAGGAATTTCCTGTTGGATATGTGGACAGAGCTTTGTTTAATTATTTGTTTCATCTTCGGCTTGTTTATCCCCATTTTCTTTCCGGCTCCATGGAACCTGGCGGGGAGCAGTCTTTTCATGCTCCATATTTTTGAAAAAATATAGCTTCGTTTTATGTATGCAATGCCAATAAACACAACGCTCAGTGCTATTATTATAAATTCTGTGGTGAAGCTGCTTATCATAGCCGCCTCGCCTATTAGGATCAGCAAGAATGGCAGGGCCACTATCTGCCACCCGATATCAAAAAACTGTTCAAACAGGATAAGGGGTGCCGAGAATTTTATCGGAATAGCGGCCATTTTGTTTGTTATAATCGGCTTTGTTATTGCCGCTCCGGTCTTGAAAGGCGTAACATATGTTGAAAATTTCACCCCAAGATTGATTAAAAGGGTTTTTTTGTGGGAAATTCTCTGGTCAGCGGCTGAAAGGATGATTTTATACCTGAAAGAATTTATCAGCATTACCAAAACGTCTGCCAGGAGCGCAAGCGCGATATATGACCACATATTATAGATTAAATAATGTGGTTTTAAATCCTTGAATATTGACTTGAAATCATGCCTTTCTGAAATTCTGATAATAATGAAAAACCCTATAGAATTCCGCTATCTTGCCTGTGCTTATAAATGACTTAAGCGCTTTTGTTATAACACCGGGCTTCTGCACGCAGAGCAGAAGCATATCTATGATTAGCCACTTGTTCTTTAGCATTAAAAAACCTGTCTTTGTCAGGAATTCATTGTTTAGTTTTTTCTGAAGCTCAATGAGTTCTTTCTTTGGTATCTCGCATTCAACAAACGATTTGAGGTTGATGCCCCCATGATGATACTTGTCATAGGATATTTTTTTAATTTCAGGCCTTTTCCTACTTATTTCGGAATACATCGGTGTTCCTGGGTATGGGATTGTTATGAAGAACTGGACATAGTCGGCGTTTAGTTTATGTGCAAGTCTCCTGGTTTTTTCAACATCTTCCATGGTTTCGGTGGGATTTCCTATCATAAATGTTGCGCATGTCTTGATTCCGTGCTTTCTGAGTATCCTGAAGGCTTCAACCGCCTGTTCGGGTGTTGTGCCCTTGTTAAGTATTTTCAGTATTCTCGGTGAGCCGGACTCAACCCCAAGGTCTGCCTGAACACATCCCGATTCCTTTAGCTCCCTTGCGATTTCGTCTGTTACTGTATCAACTCTCATCTGAACCCTCCATTTAATGTTCAGTTTTCTTTTGTTGATGAGCCTGCAGACTTCATGAACCCTTTGGGGGCTTATAGAAAAGGTGTCATCTGAAAACGTTACGCCGTCCAGTTTGTATTTTTTAACCACGTGCTCTATTTCATCAACAACCCTCTTCGGCGAATTGTATCTCACTCTTCTGCCAAACATCACCTTGCTTGCGCAGTAACTGCAGTTGAAAGGGCACCCCCTGCTTCCAATTACATTTGTTAAGCTGAACCATTGTCCCCTTATAGATGGCTGCCTCTGAAAATACCATTTTGAAAAAAGATGCCTTGAGGGCAAAGGCAGCGAGTCAATGTCCTCTATTAGAGGCCTGGGCGGATTCAGTTTTATTTTTCCATTTTCCTTGTACCCGAGCCCCAGAACCCGGCTCAGTTCCATCTCACCTGAAAGCGCTTTAAGGAGGTCAACAAAGGCAAATTCACCTTCGCCCATTATCACAAAGTCTATAAATTCGTTTTTGAGTGTTTCTTCCGGTAATGTTGTTGGGTGTATTCCGCCAAAAACAACAGGAGTGTCAAAATTATTCTTTATATCCTTTGCAATTCCGCAGGCCTTTGGGAAAGAGGGCGTCATACAGGATATTCCAATTATGTCAGGCCTGAATTTTCTTATGAAATCAACAACCTTTGGTTTTTTGTAGGGAGGCGGGTCGTATACGCGCACGGTATAATTTTTCATTTCAAGAACCGCTGCCAAATAGGCTGGGCCTAAAGGAAGTGATCTTACGTGCGGCTCAAGGTGAGTTGGAATCAGCAAAACTTTCTGCATTCTATGCATATGAACACCCGCTAATCAATTGTTTTTGCTTTTATGTTTTTAAGAGTGTATTTTTCATGTCAGCAGCCTGCAACATCGGCCATTTCGCGCGCAATATCCCTCCAGTCATGCTGTCCTGCCAGCTTCATGCCGTTTTTTCTTATTCTTTGGTATAAGCTCCTGCTGTCCATCAACTCTGATATGCCATTGGCAAGATGTCTTTGGTTTTCAGGGTTGAGGAGATATGCGCTCTCTTTGTGTTTAACTGCTTCCCTTACGCCGGGCATATCGCCTATTACTGTCGGGGTTCCGCAGGCCATTGCCTCAAATAACTTTAGCGTAACAACGCCCCTCGTTGCAGGTGAATCCGGAATTGGAACTATGTTCAGCTTTGTTACGTTCATGAAATATGGCATGTCTTCATAAGGCACCCATCCCGTAAAAACAAAACTATCTTCCATGCCGAGGTTCATTACAGATTGTTTTATCACAGGAAGATATTCGCCATCTCCGACAATAAGGAATTTTGTACCGGGGCTTTGCTTTAAGACCATTGAAGCGGCATCTACCAGGAACTGCACCCCATCATGGGCTGCTATGCCGCCCTGATAGAGTACATAATCAGTGCCTTTTTCAATTCCATATCTTTCATAAAAGGATTCCGGAACCGCCCTTTCACTGAACATGCGGGTGTCTACACCGTCCCTCACTATGCTCACCCTTTCCTTTTCAGCCCCCCTTTCAACAAGCATTGACTTTAGCGCATCAGTAATCGTAAGCACCCTGTCAACATTCATGCTGTGCGACTCCGCCCTTCTAACAGCACCGTATACCATCCTGCCCTTGATGCCGGGGTTTGCAAACAGCCAATACTCCGACCACAGGTCAACGTAATCAATGACCTTTTTGGCTTTTGTTTTTGACCTTCTGACAGCGAGCGCTGAAGGCAGGCTTTGGCCAAAAACCAGTTCAGCATCATTATCCACCTTTTTGGGTGCCCTTAAAGCAAAAACAGGGTATTTTTTGAGCCTTGAGCTTTCAAACCTCTTGATTTCGAGCCCCAAATCAACCGCTTCGGCGCCGAACCTTCTCTCACAGCTTGCTGCATCGGATTTTCCGGGGGTTATGAATTTGACTCTGTTGCCCCTTCTTATCATCTCCTTCGCAAGGAAGAATAGCCTCAGGTTGGAGCCGCTCAGGGAATCAAATCCCGTGAAGGATATTATGTTTATGTTCATAGAATCACCTGCTCGATTCCATGTCAAAATGGATTGCAAAAAAGAGCGACTGGAATCCCGTTATCAGAAAAAGTGCGCAAAGCAGCGCCGTCGTGCCTGAAATGGCTCCGATGAACAGCCTGTGCCACAGAAGCCATAAGCCCATTATTCCGCCTATTGGCAGGGCTATGAGCCCGAACAGGTAGAAGAAAACCAGGGGATGGAAATCCCTTATCATGTATTTTTCTTTAAGCCTCCAGAAGAAACCGCGGATGAGCATTGGCATTATCCTGAATACGTACCTTCCAATCTTTATCTGGGACTGCCTTTCATTTTTAAGATATATTGCCTTCCTTGGCACATCCTTTACCCTGAGGTTGTGCACATTCAACCTTATGAGAAAATCAGAAACATAACCATATTTTTTCCAAGCCCTGTCCCAGTCTATGGCTTCGATTGCCCTCCTTGTTATTGCGGTATAACCGTCCTGCGTATCGAATATTTTCCAGTAGCCGGAGGCTATCTTTGTCATCAGGGAAAGCGCAGAGTTCCCGAAACGCCTGTGCTGCGGCATGTCCTTCAAGGATGACATCAAAAACCTGTTGCCCTTGACGTAGTCTGCTTCCCCCCTGCATATGGGCTCCAGGAAGTTTGGAAGGTCGCCCAGATCCATCTGGTTATCCCCTCCCACAACCACGGCAATGTCCATCTTGTCCATGGCGGACTTCTTGTATCCCGTTATTATAGCACCGCCCGGGCCCGTGTTTTCCTTGTGCCTTAGCAGTGTTATCCTTGAATCCTTTACGCTCTTTACCTGCCCGGCAGTATCATCGGTTGAGTAGTCATCAACGACATATATTTTGTCTATCGTTTTCGGGACCTTCCGCAGCGTTGGTTTAATCAGTTTTTTTTCATTGTATGCCGGTATCACAAGGGATACCTTCATTCCTTTGTACATAGAATCACTTGCTATAAATGGTCTCTGTATTATAAGTATTTAAATATTTTATTGAACTCAATACTATGAGCATTAAAGTGGGCGTGATAGGTGCTGGAAAGTGGGGGCAGAACCATGTCAGGATATTTTCTGAAGCCGGCCGGCTTTACGGGATTTCGGACGCAGAGCCTGAAACCAGGCAGCTTGCAGAAAAACACGGGGTCGCCTTTGAAACAGACTATAAAAGGCTTCTTCCTTTCGTTGATGCCGTTTCTGTTGCAGTCCCCACGGACAGGCATTTCAGTGTTGTAAAGGACTGCCTCCTTGCAGGCAAGCATGTGCTTGTTGAGAAACCCATGACCACCAGCTCTTCCCAGGCAGAGGAGCTCATAAAAATCGCAAAGGAAAGGAATCTTGTGCTTGCCGGCGGCTACCTTTTCAGGTTCAATTCGGCTGTAATGGAACTGAAGAAACGGCTTAAGGGCATAGGGGATATACATTACATAACAGGAAGATACATACATTCCAACAAGCCGCCAAGAAAGGACTCCGGAGTGATATTCAACTTTGCGATTCACCTGATTGATATACTTGATTTTGTTCTTGAAAGGAGGCCCAAAAAGGTTTTCTGCAGGAAACTGAATTACCTTTCAAGGGAAAGGGAGGACTGCGCATTTATTATACTGGACTACGGGGATTTCATGGCAAACCTCGAAGTCAGCTGGTTCCACCCGATTAAGAAAAGGGACATGTGGATAATAGGCAGCGAAGAGAAGATTTATGCAGACCTCTTTGAACAAATACTTGTAAGATACCCGCTAAGCATAGGGCTGGAAAAAACGTTTGCCGAGAAGGAAATCAGCGTGGATGTCCACAAGAACGAGCCCCTTAAAGCAGAGCTTGATGATTTCTGCAGGAGGATTGAAGACAACATAAACGGCGCAGACATTGACATGGGTGAAGAACAGGCAACCATAAAAATATGCGAAAAATGCATTGAATCATCAAACAGCGGCAGTGTTGTAGAGGTTTAGGCATGGATGACAAGAAGGTTTATAAGAATGTAAAAGTTGGAAAGTGCAGCACGATTCATGATTTTGTCAGCATAGGCATCCCTGCAAGAGGAATGATGGAAGGCGAATCCAGGACAGCGATAGGAAGGAATGCTGTTATAAGGTCACATTCTGTTATTTATGCAGGCAATATAATAGGTGAGGAATTCCAAACCGGACATGGCGTTATGATAAGGGAAAACAACAGGATTGGAAAGGGAGTAAGCGTGGGATCGCATACTGTTATTGAAAGGGACTCTGATATAGGAAACAATGTAAGGATGCACAGTAATGTTTTTATCCCCGAGTATACAACAATTGAAGAAGATGCATGGATAGGTCCGAATGTCGTGATGACAAACACGGTGCATCCTCTCTGCGACAGAGCAAAGGAATGCATGAAAGGTCCGATAATAAAAAGGGGTGCGATAATAGGCGCCAACTCAACCATATTGCCCCGTATAACCGTTGGAGTAAATTCTGTTGTTGGTGCTGGTTCTGTTGTCACAAAGGATGTGCCTGACGGGTGTGTTGTTGCAGGCAATCCAGCAAGAATAATAAAAAGGGTTGGGGATTTAAGGTGCTCAAGCGGGCTTAAAGAAAAGCCATATAGTGGATGACATGAAAATAAAGAGGGCAAGACCAGTTATAGGCGAGGAAGAAAGGGAGGCCATATTAAGCGTAATACCCTCTGGCAGGTTCATACTTGGGGATGAACTGAAGGGATTTGAAATGGAATTCGCTGATTATTGCGGCGTTAAGCATGCGGTTGGTGTTAATTCAGGGACCTCGGCCCTTATAATTGCTATAAGGGCACTTGGTATAGGCAGGGGAGATGAGGTCATAACCGCTTCAAACTCCTTTATGGCAACAGCAAACGCAATAGCAATAAACGGCGCCAGGCCGGTTTTTGCTGACATAGAAGCAGACACGATGAACATTGACGTTGGCAACATAGAAAAAAGCATTACGAAAAGGACCAAGGCAATAATCCCTGTGCATCTTTTTGGCCACCCATGCGACATGGGCCCGATAAACGAAATTGCAGAGAGGCATGGGCTTTTTGTAATTGAAGACGCGGCACAGGCACACGGCGCAGAATACAGAGGGAAAATGTGCGGCGGCCTCGGCGATGTTGCCTGCTTCTCTTTTTTCCCTACCAAGAACATGACGGTTTATGGCGACGGCGGCATGATTACCACCAATGACGACAAAATTCTGGAAAAATGCCTTGGTCTGAGGAACCAAGGCAGGATAAAATCAAAGGATGATGCTGAAATTTTTGGATTCAACAACAGGCTTTCTGAAATACAGGCTGCGGTGGGCCGCGTGCAGCTCAGAAAGCTTGACGGGCTGAACACAGAAAGGATAAAAATAGCGAAAAAATACAATAGAGTGCTGGAGGGTTTTGTCACGGTGCCTGTTGAAAGGGATTATGCCAGGCACGTATATCATCTGTATACAATAAGAACAAGAAAAAGAGATATGCTAAGACAGCATCTCCAGAACGCAGGAATAGAGACCAGCATAAACTACCCGATACCCATACATCTTCAAAGCGCCTTCAAGGAATTCGGGTTCCGAAGCGGGTCGCTTCCTGTCACTGAGGGCTGCATAAGGGACATATTGTCCATACCCATTTTTCCAGGCATGGGCAGTGAAGAAACCGACTACGTCATTGAAAACATAAGACGCTTCTTTTGAGCCGGCTAAGACGTGCCGAACATGGCTTATTACTTATCGATTATATATACCGAGGTTACCGGAAGGCCGCTGTCCTGAAAAACGATGGTCTTTTTGTAATTTTCGTCTATATAATCATCCATGTTCAGCAATCCGGTTTTGGTGCCCTGCCCAACGGTTCCGTTTGGGTAAACAAAGAGATAATTACTCAATATAAGCTCTGAGTCCTGGCTGTAAAGCATGTAGAACTTTTCCGGTGCTTGGTGCATGTGCCCGTAGCCAATGACGCTGATATCCTCCCTTACATATTCGCCCCAGATGGAATCCTCTGATACGTAATCGTATGCAACAAGCAGTGTGCTGTGTTCCGGCAGGTTCAGGTTTATCCATGATACTGCATTTTGGTTCCTGAGGCCTACCTGCCCCCATGTTACAGGACCCGCGTAAACCGCATCCGCCATGTCCTTTGCCTGTCCGCTTACGAAATATGGGATAAGAGCCATGTTGATGAGTATGCCCGCCACAAAGAGCCTTCCCAGCCAGCGGCCGCTGAAGGAGAAATCCAACTGCATGAAGCCGCTGAAGGCAACTATCAAAACAAAGGGGATTATGGGAATTGCATATCTCCACGCATCACCGCTGAAGGCCGCAAAAAGAATGCCCGTGGCTATGATAATCAGAAAAAGCAGGTTTTTCCGAAAAGCGCTCACGGAGCCTTTGAGAAAGTGTGGTATGAACACATGAGTTACTGACAATATGAATGCTATCTGAAGTGGCAGGAAAGTGAAGAACCTCACAAGCCATGACTGCTCTATGCCGCTTCCCCCAATTTTTTCCAGATATTCCGGCGGAAAGGCATTTCCATGAACAATGGCATTGGCTGCCGGGATACTGGCGAAAAGCAGCAATGCGAGTGCCATGCCGATGATGAATCTGTTGTGTGGCCTCTTTCTCTGGATGATGTAATAGAGAACATATGAGAGCCCTATCATCAGGCCCGCATACCTGCTGAGGCTCGCAAGTCCGAAAAAGAGGGCGGAAATATAAAAGTCAACGCTGTTCCCCCTCTCCGCGCGGATGAAAAACAGCACAGAAAGCAGGGAGAAGCAGATAAGCGGAGCCTCCGCAAGGGCCCTGAACATGGCAAACAAAATCAGATAGGGGCAGAGTATTAAAAGGGGGAACAGTGTGCTTTTGCCGAAAAGCTCCCTCCCTATGCAGAACCACGCTACTATGGAAAGCATGCCAAAAGCAAAGGAGGATAAGATTACGCCCAGCAGCGGGCTTCCCGTCATGGCTGCCAATGGAACGGAAAAGAGAGGCAGCACAGGCAGCATTTTATAGTTTTCAGGGGCTTCACCCGCAGCGAATCTTTCCGTGGCTTTGGCAAAGGATATGCTGTCACCGGTTATGGGATAGGCAATCGTGGGCAGATAGAGTGCGGTGGCTGCCATCAAAACTGCAATAAGCGGACCATATTCCCTGAGCATGAAAAGATACTCAATTTAAAGCTTTTATTCATATTCCTCATACTTTTCTTATGGCCGACATTGTTCTCGTTAACCCGAACATAAGCACCCTGCGAGGGAAAAAGAAGGGGACAAGCCTCAATGTTGAGCCCCCTCTTGGGCTTGTATGCATGGGCACTTACCTAAAAAAACAGGGATTTAGCGTAAAGATTATAGATGCGCTTGTTGATGATACAGAGGCTGAAATCAAGAAGAACATTGATGGCGCGCTGTTTGTTGGGCTCTCCACTATGTCATCGCAGATATCACACGCGCTTGAGATTGCCGGTCTTGTCCGTAGGCTAAACCCCAACTTGCCGATAGTTTGGGGGGGAATGCATCCGACACTTTTCCCTGAACAGACGCTCAGGGACCCGCTGGCTGACTTCATAATAACCAAGGAGGGTGAAGAGACTGCCGTTGAGCTTGCAAATTCAATTGAAGGGGGTGGTAGGGAATTTTCAGGCATCAGGGGCATGGGCTACAAGGAGGCTGGAAAGTGCAGGATGAATGGAGAAAGGCCCTTCTTTGACCTGAACAAAATGCCGTTTCTTGACTGGGGCCTTATGGACATCGGGCAATACATAAAGACAGAGATAGACGGCAAAATCTATGATTCAATGTATATTCACAGCAGCAGGGGCTGCCCGAGCAGGTGCGCATTCTGCATCAACACAATACTTAACAGGCGCATGTGGAGAAGCATGCCCGCCGAAAGGGTGCTTGATGAAATAGGGCATCTTGTGGAAAAACACAAGATAAACAACGTATGGTTCAGGGAAGAGAATTTCTTTGCCAGCAGGGGCAGGGCAAAGGAAATATGCAGGGGGATAAAGGCGCGGGGGCTTGACATCACATGGCTTACCACTGTGCGGGCAGATTATTTCGGGCCAGGGTTCCTGGATGATGGTTTTGTAAAACTTCTGAAAGACAGCGGATGCATAAGGCTTAGCATGGGCATAGAATCCGGCTCCCAAAAAATACTCAACTACATAAAGAAAGATGAATCCCCAAGGAATGCACTGGCATCCGCAAGGCTTTGCAACAGGCACGGCATCAAGCCGGTTTTTTCTTTCATGACAGGCCTTCCAACCGAGAGTAGGGAAGACACAATGGAGACAATTGAGCTCATCAAAAAACTGAAGAGGCTTGCGCCAAACTGTGACATAATAGGGCCCCAGATTTTCAGGCCCTATCCGGGCTCGGAGATTTATGACTGGTGCAAAAAGAACGGCTTTGAGGAGCCGGACAGCCTCAGGGGGTGGACTGACCCCAAGGTGCTCATGGAGACCGGCTTCGTTTCGGCAACCAAGCTTCCGTGGATAAAGGAGCCCGATTTCACGAGCCTCATAAGCATGTCTGTTCCATACGCATTTAACATGGGCGTTAAGGATGCGTTGTTCTGCGGTTCCATACAGAAAGCAGCATTGAGCTTTTCAGCAAAGCTAAGGTCGTTTTTTAACTACTGGGAGCTGCCATTTGAGAAGCGTGTTTTTGATGCCGTATATAAGAGAAAGAGCGGCAAGAGCTGTCACAACCCTCTCACTTCGGAGTCTGTTTTTGAATAGCGTCAATGCATTTGCCTTCCCAGTCAAAGATGAAACCCTTCCTTCGCTCTGAGCATAGTTTCCTGATTTCTCCCATGTTTCCGGTGGCATAGAGTATTTTTTGTGCCAGTGCATCGGGCTCTGGCTTAAAGAGAAGCTCGTCATGCAAAAGTATTTCCCTTATCTCGCTTATTTCGCTGCCTATGCATGGCGTGCCGCAGCCAAGGGCTTCAAGAACCGTGTTCGGGCAGCCTTCTGAAAGCGATGGCGCTATGAGCAGGCTGAGGGAAGACATTGCCTTTCTTGTTTTGGCCTTTTCTTTCCATCCCAAAAGACTGACACTACCTTCAAGCCCTTTCTTTCTGATGGTTTTCTTTACATAATCCTTCATGGGCCCATCACCAACTATGAGCAGCTTTCTTTTCGTTTGGGCATGAACCTTCTCATATGCCTCAAGAAGCATGTCAATGCCCTTTCTCTTCTCCAGGACGCCCACAAAGCCTATTGCGCTGGTCCTTCTTACTGCGGCCGGTTTTCTGAAGCCGGCTGGTATGTCATTGTGTATAAGCTCTATCATTTTTTCGGGTATGCCGTATCTGTTCCGTATCTTCTCACCTACGACCGGCGTGTTTATGATTATCTTGTCAGACGACTTTAATGCAAACTTCTGCATAACGGAAACCGGCTTTATCATTTTGCCTCTTCCCTGTATTCTCAGGTTATCGAGGATATCTGCACGCAGGAATGTTATCATGGGTATGTCATGGGTTTTCTTCAGTAGCCAACCCATGAAGGCATAGGCAGAGCCAAAAACAACTATCCTGTCAAAATTCAGCCTGTTTACAAGTGCAAGCGACTTTGTCATGGCCCGCGGCACGAATCTGGCAAAAAGCGGCGCCCTTATCCCGCCCATGGCATTGGCGCGATGGAAATGCAGGTTTTTGTTCCTTATGGGAAATTCCTGCGTTGATATGTAATGAACTTCCCATCCACGCTTAAGCATCGCACGAACCAGTGAAAGATATCTTTCATAAAAGCCGCCTTTCTTTATTTCCTGGCACATTGTAAGGATTCTCATGCGTGGGTTTCCCGAAACCATTTCACGGTTTCCCTGAGGCCCGTGTCAAAATCATACTTCGGTTCGTAGCCAAGAATTTCCCTGGATTTTGTTATATCTGCCAGGGAATGTTTCACATCACCCTTTCTGTCATGAATATGTTTTGTTTTTATCTGCTTTCCGAGGATAATGGCAGTTTTTTGTATTATATCGTTGATGCTAATGTTTTTTCCGCATGCTATGTTAAAGGTTTTTCCGGAAGATTTTTTTGATTTGCATGTGAGCACATTGGCTTCTGAAACATCCTTAACATAAGTGAAATCCCTGGACTGAGAACCATCTCCGAATACCGTGACCGTTTTTCCGTTGATGGCATCCCTGATTATAAGAGGTATAACCGTTGCATACCTGGAATTCGGGTCCTGCATAGGACCGAAGACATTGAAATACCTTAAGTTCACGGTTTCCAGGCCGTATGTTTGATTGTAGCTTTTCATGTACATCTCACAGGCGAGCTTTGTAATTGCATAGGGAGAGATTGGTTTTGGGCGGTCTGTCTCCCGTTCAGGAAGACTTTCACTGTTTCCGTAAACCGAGGAGGAAGAAGCAAAAACCACCCTGTTTACACCGCAGTGCCTTGCTGCCTCAAGGACATTGAGTGTGCCGTTTATATTCACACGGTTGTATTCAGCAGGGCTATCAAAAGATGCCGGGACTGACCTTAACGCTGCCTGGTGGGAAACAAAGTCTGCATCATGGAATTCATTTTTCAGGAGCCCAAGGTCCATTATGTCGCCTTTTATGAACTCTATCCTGTCTTTTATGCCGGACAGGTTTTCAAGGCACCCTGTATAAAGATTGTCAATTATCTTTACCTCAAACCCTCCTTTCAGGGCTGCCATTGCTATGTGGGAACCTATGAATCCTGCACCGCCTGTTATAAGGATTTTTGGCATATGTTTCACCTCTGTGTTTTCTTTTCGTTATCAACAACTTCTTTGTATTCTTTTAAAAAGCTTTTGATTATGGCATCCCACCCGAGCCCGCATGCATGCAGCTTTGCGTTCTCGCCGAACCTTCTGCATTCGGGGTTTTCATACGCATAGAGCATCATATCATAAAGCTCCTTTGGGTCAAAAGGACTTGTCTTTATGCCTGTGTTCAGGTCGTCTATGTAATCCAGTGATGTTATTATTATCTTTCCCGATGCCATCGCCTCGAGCAGGGCAACCGGCTGGCCCTTTTCCGCTGATGGCAAAAGGAACACGTCGTGCCTTGAAAACAATTCCGGGATGTCTTTTGCGCTTATCCATCCCATGAAATCAATCCTGCTGTTCCTGTTTTTCCTGATGAATTCCTGCACCTCGTTCCTCATGGCCCCGTCTCCGGCCACGGTTAGAGTTGACTCCGGGTGCACTATCGCAAATTCAGCAAACGCCTGCAGGACTGTCATTACCCCCTTTATCCTTTCCAGCCTCCCCAGGAAAAGGAATCTTGTGGGCCTTTCAGCCTTTTTTGCTCCTGGACTAAGAGCATAGTCTTCAAAATCAATGGCATTTGTCAGAAGGGCGTTCGGGAACTCCATTAACGATGTCATTTCTTTCCGCGTCTTCGGGCTTATGAAGAGGGTTTTTCTGGCGGAAAGAACGGATACGCTTTCAAAAAATCTCAGCACATCCTTTATTGGAGACGACCATGTGCTGACTGTGCCGTGGGGCGTGAAAACCATTGGCTTTCCGCTCAGCCCCGAAAGAACAGCCCCGAAGAACCCGGCGACTGCGCCATGGCAGTGAATAAGCTCTATTCCCTCGCGCCTTATCAGACTCATTGCTCCTACAGCAGCGAAAAGATTGAAGGTCATGGCACGCATGAGCGGGTTGTAAATGAATCTTGTCCTTTTCACGTGAACGCTTCCTGTTGGGCTTGTTTTTATTATTTCCTCTGCGGCCTGCCCGGGAAACCTCCTTGTTATTATGTAAACATCATGCCCTTCCCTTGAAAGGTACTTTGCCAGCTTATCGACATGGGCCTCTATGCCCCCGCCTGCCTTTTGGTCATATGCGTGGCTTGTGCCGAAGGGATACTCCTTTGAGCCCAAAAGCAATATCTTCATGTATCTGAATTCGCAGAAAAGGATAAATATCTTAAAAGCAGCCGCTTAGCCATACTCGCGCCATGAGTGCCTGCACGAAGCCTTTTACAAGAGGCTTCCGCCTTCTGCAAAAGCCTTCAGGGAAAACAGGGGTTAGCCATACTCGCGCCATGAGTGCCTGCACTTTGTGCACCTGAGGAACAGCGTGGGCGCCTCGTCTATTGAGCGGGTCTGCTGCAGCCACCAGACCGCTTCCTTGTTGCCGCACTTCGGGCATACCGCCTTTGTTTTTGGAAGGGATTCCTCGTTCTTCTCTATTATTATCACGTCGTCAAGCGGCTTCTTCTTTACTGTTTCGGATATTTCAAGCGGCTTGTAGTCGCTGACCCTGTGACCGCATTTCCTGCATACAAGGACTGTTTTGTCGCCTTCCTTCTGCGTTACCATGACCGCCTTGCATTTTTCACAAAACTGCATTTCGTTCACCCCGTATTTTGGCTAACCCACCATTCTCCTTTGCCCAAACGGCTTCAGCCTGCTTATGGCAAATAAGCCGGCGACGGCTATCAGTATCCAAACCGTATTTGGAATAACGAATTCCGTCAGGCCTATCTTCACCCAGCCTATGGCAGGAAGCACCATTATTTCCTTTCCATGTATCTGCGAGGCATCCACACTCTTCTCAAAGGGCAACTGTGCGTTGTTTGCGTCCCCCATGGTCTGGAAAGTGCCGTCAGAGTTTATATTTATTATCCTGTGCACAATGGGCGTCTGCTGGTTGGGGACCGAATAGACAATTATATCACCGACAGCAAGTGACTCTGGATTGACCCCCTGGAGTATCAATACATCGCCCTTGGCGAAGGTGCAGCTTTGCTCACCGCACATGGAATTTGATTCTACGGCCACAACGGGCATGTCCGTTGATAGTGCGAGGGCCATGCCCTGATTTATGCAAAAAGCCAGAAGCACCCCTATCAGAATATACATTATTGTACCCTTGACAGAATCCTTTTCTGACATAACAACCAATTGGTAAATACCGGATTACAATATTGTGCCTTTTCCTTATAAGCTTTTCGGTTTTCCCACCCTGCCCACGCTGGTTTTTTCTTCCTTTTCCTTTCTCTTGATTGTTTCCTTTTCAAGCTTCTGCAATACGCCCCGGATGCATTTGGTTATGTCCCAAGCAAAATCGTTTGCATGAAAGGTTCCCTTTTGCGTAGCAAGCGTTGATTTCACCGAGTATTTTACCCTCCTGCCTGTTTTGTGGTGCCTGTCAACATTAAGGACCATAAACTCTATGGGAACCAGCTTGCCGAGCTTCCTTATCTCGTTTCTTATCTGCTCGTCAATCACGGTTTTTATGAAATCGTCTTCATCCCGGATGCCGCTTATGCGCACATACACGCCGCCGACCCTCTTTCCTATGAGCTTCAGTATCATCTTCGGTGTTATTATTCCGGCGAGCCTTCCGCCCCTCTCAATCAGCACCGTCTCTGTGTTTTTTTCAAGCATCATGCCTATTACTTTTGGAAGGGGCGTATCAGGTGATGCCTTTGCGATGTTCTTCTGCATGAGCGATGATGCAAGCACCCCCTCCCTGGGCTTGATGCTCTCTCCGGACTTGTCGCCCACCGCAGACCTTGATTTTTCTATCTCAGCCTTCAGCAGGTCAATGCTGTCAATCAGTCCCATGGTTCTGTTTTTGCCGTCAACAACAGGTATCCTCGATATGTTCAGCTCCCTTATAACAGACATTGCAGTTGATATTGAGTCAGAAGAATCAACACAGTAAGGCGAAACCATTATATCATAGGCCTTTTTGTCTTTGAAAGGAGCGCTGTTCCTGAGCTCCTTCAGAAGGCCGAGTTTGGTCACAAAGAAAACGCCGCCTTCCCGCGTTTTCACGGGCACGGACTTGTAATCATTTACCAGTATGTAATTCATGACATCATTGACATCATATCCGGGGGGCAGTGGCTTGATGTCTCTCATGAATTTGGTTATCCGCGTGTTTTGCGGGCTGCCTATCTTTCTTTTCGCAAAATCCCTTGCAGTGAGCATGCCCAGAACCCGTTTGCCCTTCATTACAAGGGCCTCGTGCTTTCTTCTCATGCACATTTTGGAAATCGTTTTGGATACTGTTTCATCTGGGCTGAAGACAACGGGCTCTTCATAGTTATTTTCAATATCCATGCTCAGAGGCCTCTTTTCCTGATTTTCTGCATTTCCTTGGATATGTAACCAACCAGTATGTTTTTAATCCTCTTTGATTTTATTGGTTTAACTTCCTCTAATATCTTCTTGTTCCTCTCAAAATCAGTGCTGAACCTGTCACCAAACTTCTCTATAAGTTCATCACCAAGTGTTCTTACAGCAATGCTTTTCACTCTGCCCATGACATCTCCTTTGACTTTTCATGCTTTTGCATGCCTGCACTGAAAAGGGTCTCTGGTTTTTCCGTAGACGCTTTTGCATGCCTGCACTGAAAAGGGTCTCTGGTTTTTCCGTAGACGCTTTTGCATGCCTGCACTGAAAA